>Ga0209084_1000746_pt1 | contig 29706 bp, 39 predicted proteins | sample C_130820_MF_Meta_FD_187309 | JGI IMG/M metagenome (GOLD analysis project Ga0209084, IMG submission 187309) | Freshwater microbial communities from Lake Croche, Canada to study carbon cycling - C_130820_MF_MetaG (SPAdes) (version 2) | ecosystem: Environmental > Aquatic > Freshwater > Lake... | reverse complement strand
GACCCAAATCTGGCTTCCAATTTCAGGTGTAATAGATGTACTAGTTTGTGGACTAGACGCAGGCACGTCATCAAAAGACCCTCCACCAGTTACTTGTGGAACCATAATAGATAATTTGTTTTGCCCAGAAGTATCAATGTTATTTACTACTACGCCGCGGTAAATACCATAAAATCTAGGGCGACCTACAGGATCTATAGAATAGTTAACATATTCATTATAGCTCATTAGCTACTCCTTATCCATCGAACACTGGGTAGTGTATCTGTAAATTTAGGAGCTGTAATATCAAAATTATTTGTAAGTTTAAGGTCATTAGCATTAAAGCTGTTTGAATCTACTAGGCTCATATATGTTTCCGCAGGATTGCCATAAGCCGGATTGTAACTTTGTTCATGATTTACATTTACAAAGCTAAGAGTTTCTAACACATAGTCATTACCTTTATTAGGCCTGTAGGTTAATAAAGTGTCTGTTTCTAAAAATATTTCAGGAGTTACATCAAACGTATTTGTTTCTAAGTTAGTTGTTGGTTTTACAGGTAATGAAAGCAAATAGTCATTTGATCCAACTATAACTTTTAGTCCGTACGGCATATCTTTTCTAAACCCATGCACAACTGAAATAACTATCCAAACTCCTGACATATAGTCAGTAAGGCCCGTTAAAAAAATAGGATCGTAGGGCCGTAGAGGAGCGTACCCAGAAAGTAATGCAGTACCTACATATTTATATCTAGAAATACTGCTTTGAGCTTCCGCAATTAATTCTGCTTTTAAAGGGCTGTCAATAACCTCATGCACAAGTGTTAAGTCATTTTTGTTCATTATTAGCCACCAAACCCATCAATAGTGGTGTCTGAGACTACTCCGTAAGTATTTAACCAGTCACTTGGAAGTTTTACAGGATTCATAAAACTTTCTCCATTACTAACAGATCTAGATTTATTAAAAGTATATGTTGAGCCATCTACCCCAGAAACAGATACACCCATATCTCCCCTATTAATTTCAGGAGAATTTTTAGAATCTAATGCAGTAAAGCTCATTAATGTTTGATGAGCGGCAAGGCCAACAGGCACCATATTATAGTGTTCAAATATTGGAGCATCTGATAGTTTGTCTGCAATTATTTGATCCTGGTCTTTAAATATAATCTCTGTATTTTCTACTCTTAACGCATACCCTGTAGCATTTGATAGTCGTTTTAATAACTGCCAATAAGATTGACCAGCTTGAGTAATTCTTGGGTAAGTATATGGATGAGTAGTAGTTTGAGAAGTAAATCTATTTTCACTAGCTATTTGCGCAACAATCTTGTCAGCGGATAAATTCTTAAAAAGTTCTTTAGAAGATTTTTTTAAAAGTTCAGAATTATTTACACAGATGACTCTTGTAAATGAGTTAGCAGGAGTAGTATTTTTTTCAATAGAATGTACAAATCCAACAAAAACGCATTTATGTATTCCACTAGACCAAGTAAATTTAATTGGGTCGCCATTTTCTATTATGTTTTTAGTATGACGCTGTAAAGATCCCTTAAATTGAATAACTAAAATATCATGCGCCGCTTGTCTTTGAGTCAATTCCGCATACATGACGGGCATAGAAAAATCAGGGGAGTTTGGAAATTCATAGCTCCAACTAATATTTTTTTCAATAGCTACTGACATTTGGAACCCTAATTATTGTCCCAACAGGTATTAAAAAAGGATCTTTAATACTTGGGTTAATGTCCATAATTTTTGTCCAGGCACTTGCGTCACCTAAAAAATTAGAAGCAATCTGATCAATGCGATCTACCTCAGTGATCATATATAAAAAGTAATATTTTCTATTATCAAAGAACCCAAAATTTCTAAGCACATAGGTAGTAGGCCCATCAGAGTGCCCATCTTGTACTTGACCTACTTTGCCATTTGCATATCGCGAATTATTAGAAATCATTATTATTACTACCTTTCATTAACTAGGATGTAGTTTTGTTGCCGGTACCGGTATACTGAGGAACAAGAGAACTATTTCCATCAGGAGTTGTCAAAGTTTTCTTAATGTTTGCACTGGTGTCTCCATATCCCATTGTAGGTATGCGTACAAATGTAATCTGTACCTCACTAAGCATAGGAATCATATTCAACGTAAACATTACGTGGTTTACAGTTAAATTTGCAATAAACCCTTTGTAACGCATTTGATCATTTAATCTAACCCAAAGAGGAAGACCACTTAAATACCCAAAGTCTGCAGTGGGTTGATTCATAGAAGGGCCTTTTACAGGCTCTCCATTTATCACTCTATACAAAAATTCAAGATCATACTCAGTACCGCGAGATGTTATCCCCTGTACTTCTGCAGGAGTTAATGCTCTAGGGTATCCATCAGCCGTACCTCCAGTCTTTTGATTTTTTAATGCAGTCATGTCATAAACTCTGTTTAACAATAGGTTAATAGTATATGTTTGACTACCTGTAAGTAGGTTAGCTACATCTTGGTTGTCTGTGTAGTCAATGCTAGTATTTGCCTGATTAGTATGCTGAAAAGTTGTAGGGTTATACATAAATTGAAACCCCCAAAGATTCTTTTTCAATTTAGGGTTACCCTTAGAATCAAAAGCACTATCTATATCTTGATAGAAAAATCCTCTGTGGTTACCTCTAGAGTATTTAGCAATAGTGGCTGAAGCTCCTGCAGCGGCAACCCCAGGCCAATTTAATGGGGATACAGAACGACTTGCTTTGTGAGGAGGAGGATTAAACTTTCCAACTTTACCTTTAACAACATCTTGAAAATTAATAATTGTAACAGTGCCTGAACTAACTTCTCCTGAAACAGCATTAAAAGACTCATCAGACTGTTCAAGAATTGTTTTTTTATGATGTTTTGGGGTAGTGTCTTTAAAATAAGATTGAGGCAGATTGGTTACCCACCTATCATCATACTCACTAGGTATTCCTTTTTTATGATTATATAAATAAACAGCATTAATAAGTACGGGCACCCCACCATTAATAGAAGCAGTAATTCCGCCTTTAATTTCCCAAACCCATTTGCCATCTAAATTTAGTGAGTATATCTTTGTTAAAGTTTCAGGCTCTACTTTTAAGACTCTTGCACCTTTTTTAGTGTCAGTAGTAAGCTTTCCAGTAGTTGGGTCTACATATTTACCCACCCAAGTTTGATCATAGTTTTTTGGAATATCAGGATATTTTTTAATATCTGTAGAATCTCTTTTAGTATTGCTGTAATTACCCATTATGTATCACCTTAAAAATCGCCTAATTGATGAACTCGTAAATCTCTTTCAAGAATGGACTTAACTTCTCTAGCAAGTCTAACAGCATCTTGAGTATTACCGTGCGAAACCGTAACATTCATATTAATTACGCAATTATGCCCCATACCTGCAGTAGCTTCTGTAGAAGTGGAAGGACCCACATCACCACCATATGCATTAGAGCTACCTCCAAGAGCTGGCGCTAAAGTTGTAGTGCCGCCAGAAGATGAAGCATTAAATCCTGTGTTATCGGTAGAGAATAAAGCTCCTTGACCTTGAGCCATCATGCCGCCTGGCTGACCCTTATCATTACCAAAAGCTTTATCCCAAAGACTTTTAATAGAAGAGATAGGGTTTAATAAAGATACCCCATTGCCAATAGCGTCGCCAACTTTTTCAAGTGTTGATTTACCATGGCCCCCTTCTTCTTTACCAGCAACAATTGGACTAGAAGCAATGAGTCCTTTTAGATACTTCTTAGGATCAATTGGGTTGTCTTTACCTTTTCTAATTTCAAAATGAAGGTGGGGACCAGCTTTAGCACCAGTACCTGATTGTCCCGATAGTGCAATCTGTTGTCCAGCTGTTACTTTTTGTCCTTCATGGACCCCAATAGAACTAAGATGGGCATAAAAACTCTGATGATCTCCATGGTCAACAAGAACAGCATTTCCATAAGCATCTCCAAAAGACCAGCCAGCTTTTGCAACTTTACCGTCTTTATAGGAAACTACGGAAGTTCCTTTAGGAACTCCAAAGTCTGTTCCGGTGTGGTATCCCTTCCATTGCCAGTAACTATTGTTTTTTGGTTTTTGCCCATACCAAGCAGTAATACTTCCACCAGTAGGGCGGATTGTTTTAGGTCCTTTAGAGGTAGCAGTAGACGAACCAGGATTATGGACAGAGCCGCCTTCACCGCCGCCGCCTGTATTAGGGGCTTGTTTAGTTTCTTGCCAGCCTTTAAATGCACCATATGCCGTACCAAGTAATGCTCCAGCAACAGTTCCAACAACGGGTATTGCTGAACCAATAAGGGCTCCTTCCGCCGCATATTGTCCTGCACGAAGCGCAGTAGTGCCTAATCTATCCATGGTTCTTGATACGCCGTGTTTAGCTCCCCAAGATCTTAAAGCAGGGGTCGCTAAATTACCAGCTACATCAATTGCTTGAGCGGCCAACATTGTTCCCATACCGCTTGTTAAGAACGCTTTACCGCCTAGTTTTAAACCGCCTTTTAGTAAAGCACCCATACCTGTAGATGCTTCCATACCCATAGCTTTAGCTGCGGTAGCTTTAGCAGCTGCTCTACCTTCTTTTGATAACAATGAGCTTAGAGTTGTTTTTTCAAGGCCCATTGCGTCTCTAGCTGTTGCCGATTCTTTACCAACTTTGCCAAAAAGGGTTTGTAAATCTCCGGAGCCGCCTGACTCGCTTGCACCAGGTGAACCCTCTCCCGGAGTGTAAATTGTTCTTTCACCATTTGGGCCATGAATAATAGTGCTTCCACTAAATGGAGTGCTTAAATTAGGTATAAGTGTACTAAGCGGCATAGAGTCTCCGCCACCTCCGCCACCCATTGCCCAGGGCCTAGTTTCAAGAGCACTAGTAGCCAAGGTCTTCATAAGTCCTAGTCCAGATCCGCCAACAGTTCTAGTAGGACCAACAGGGGAGCTTTTAAGTAAATTTAAAATTTGTTCTTCAGGAGTAGGGGCATTAACTCCCAAAGCTTTTATAAATGAATCTATACCTTTTTTCTCAAGGTTTGCAGTAATATTTCCAAATACTCTAGATCCAATATTTGCGCCAATACCTGTAAGAGTAGCACCAGTATTACCAGCCTGAGGAAGAATATCTAATATGCCCTTAAGTTTTTCTAGCCCGTTAGCAATTGGTCCTGCAAATTTTGCAATTGATGAAAATAAGTTATTAACAGATGCTGTGCTAGACAGGGCCATGCCATAACCACTAACCAGTCCATCCCCAGTTGTTTGAAGTTTTTTTGCTTCTGATTCTTGGTACTTATAGAAAGCACGCATAGGGTCATTACCAGGAAGGTTAAGCAGCTTGTCTTTAACGTTTTGGGGGCTTACGTCTAAAGTCTTTCCACCATTTCGTGCCTGATACACAATATTGGTAGCCATTGTCTGGAACAATTCTTGATTACCACCAGCAGCCGCCATAACGTCTTGATAAGTGCGAGTATTAGGGTTAAAAACTTGCGATGCTTGCTCAGCGGTAATTTTTCTATTGCCATACATGCGCCGATAAAGATCACTAGAAATGTCTGTAATAGGTCTTAAACTACCATCTGGGTTACGAGCACGAACACCCATTCTTAAAAAGTTCATGCCATTAATTGAGCCAATTCCCGAAGCAACTTGCTCATTACTCATACCAGTTAGTACGCTGAGACCACCTACCTGGTTCATTGTATTTTTATAAGATCCCATTGTAGGCAAAATACCTCTGGAAGCTAAAATAGATGTAGCAGCAGCCCCAGATTGTGGGCTTGTCATACCTCCAGCAAGTAACGCGTTGCTTGACGCAATAAGGTTATTTGCGGACATACCTGACATAGATGCTACGCCTTGTGCCGTAATTCTTTGGGATACAGCATCAGTTGTGTTAGGCATCATGCCCATAGCAGCGCCAGCACCCACGGCAGCAAGTTCGCCAACACGTAGTAATCTGTCGCCAGTTGTTGGTTTTATAGTAAATGCTTGATCCAGCTTAGCCTGCATTTGGGCAATACCAGCAGCAACATCATTGGAGAATTTAGATCCTGTAGAGCTTCCAAGCCCTGGACCAAGCGAGCCACCGGCACCAAATCCAGATTTTGACATCTGCCCAATTTTAGAAAGAATACTGTCTAGGGATTTATCCATAGACTTTAGTACGCCGTCAAGATTTTGAGCAGCACTAGCTGCGGCATCAAAACCTGCCGCAGCCTTATTGCCACCTGTCATGCCCTGACCCATAGCACTTGCACTACTTGGCATCAAAATCTCCTATACTTGTAAAAGTTGTCGGGATCTAGCGATCCACATCAACCTCTCTCTATGCGTCATTGCCTTTATATCTGACAATGGCCACCCCGGGAATGCCCTACTTATAAGCTCATATGAGTATACTAAGAATGTATAAAATTCTTTTGTACTATAAGCGAAACAAGTCCGCTAGTGTAAGCGGAATCGGGACCTCCTGCCCGCAAGATACGCAGGCTTTTTTAACTCCTGCAAGATCTGGGCCAGGGTTTTTTTCCGTTAATTCTTTAAGAATTGCCCTACGATCCTGCATACCTAAAGTCTTAACTTGTGCCGGATCCATAATTGGAAGACCGTTTATTTCAATTACAGAGTTAGCTAAAAGAATAGAATCTAGTTCTGCAGATGTTTTATTTGTTGACTCTACAAGCTTTTTTTGTACTTCTCCCGTAGGAAATTCAACAGTTAACTCTCCGGCTTTACCTTTAACTGTAAAGCTACGATTAGCAGGATCCTCCAGCTTAGTTACTTCAACATCTGTATTTAGATTAACCTCAAAAGTTTGCTCTTCATTACAAAACGGGCAAGAACCTTCTAAAGACAGCTCTTCACCAAGAGTGGCAATTCTAATCTTCATAATTAGATACTCTCTATCTCCGGAAAGTAATTTATCTAGAATTTCTTGAGTCGCTTTTTGTTCACCAATTTTTACAGTTCCACGACTTAAAATAGCAAGAAGTCCTTTACCATAGTCTTTGATTTTAGATAAAGCTTCTTCATCTACTCCATTTAGTTCACGGATCTCTGCAGTATCAGCATGTTCACCTGTAAACGGATTGTATAATCCAGCAAGCAATTTAACTTCTGTATCAGAAGGGTGGAGAACCTGCATCTCTAACTTTTCAACAGGTTCTCCACTCTCTTCAGGAGTAGAAAATGCTTTTGCAACTAATTGGTTAACTAGTTCTGGGTTATCTATTGAACTTATTGTCATTTCATTTTCCATTTTTTATTCCTTATATTTTTTATGTTAATTAATTAAATTATTTAACTTGCCGCCGAAATAGTAGAGCCAGCTCCAAAACCTGTGGTAATGGCGCTAGTTGTAAAGTTATCTGCGTAGTGTACTTCAAAGCCTTCATGAACTACAGTCATACCTTCAACCATAAGTCCATTACCACCTGCGGCTAAATCTCCATACACAAGGCTATTAATCCAAGCATTGTAAATTTTAAAACTCATGGATTTATGTAGACTTAGAGCGTCTGTCGCAACGTTATTTTCACCTGCCATAGTTTTTGCGTTAGGGTTTGGATGACTTAAAACATGGACATTAATATTACAGCGAAATTCTTGACCAAGGCCAGAAGTACCTTGCCCTTGAATTACCTGAAAAAGATTGTACATCCAGTCTCTATGCTGTTTTCCACCTAGCGTTTGGCCACGTGTAAACGAAATAGGTTGGAAAGACGCTTGACCAGGCATATAATGCATGTTGGTGTTATAACCACCTTCGCGATATGCAATAGGGTCAATTGTGACTCCAAAACCTGAAACGTTAGTAAATCCAATCCGGTAACTATTAAAAGTTAAGCTTTTATTGTTTGCGGAAAGTGGAAGAATTTCTACTAAGAATCTAAAATTCCTGATTGGATCAGTCTGTATAGAACTAAGCGGGTTTATAATTGGGTTTGGCATTTTACTTATATCTCCTTAAGTTATTAGGCCTGAGTTACGGATGCATTACCCGCAATTTGACCAATAGTAATTACTACGAACTCAGCAGGATATTGCAAAGCAACGCCTACCTGAATATTAACCCTACCTGCAGCTATATCTGCCGCTGTTGTTGTGGTCTCATCGCACTTTACATAGAAAGCCTGACTTGGGTAAGACCCTCTTAAGCCGCCTTGATTCCAGTGATGGAACAAGAAGTTGCTTAAGACTGTGTTAATTCGTGACCACAAAAACGCATCATTGTTTTCAAATACTGCAAAGTGGCTTAGTTGAGTTAGGTTTTTACCAATATGGATTAGGTTTCTTCTAACATTTACGTAGTTATTTGGAGAAGTATTGGCAATGGTGCGAGCACCCATAACAACAATACCTGTTCCAGGTATAACTCTAATAGCATTTACAGCAGGTACTGACGAGTTTAGAGAATCTAGTTCAGAGTTAGTTAGTCTTTTTTGAACACCAACAGCTAAAGCTATTCTGTTTGTATAACCAGCTGGAGCTTTAAACACACCTGCAGAAGCGTCAGTTGCCTGGTATTGACCAAGAATTGCACCACCTGGTGGTACAGTAGCGGTTACTCCACGTACAGATTTAGTTGTATCTGGAATAGTCAACCACGGGTAATATACGGCGCCATTTACGTTTGAAGAAGTTGTTAGAGTACCTGTTTGGGTAAGTACGTTAGCTACAGTTTGATCTGCAATTGGGTCCACCACAACAAATGCGTCTCCACGTCTATCAGCGTATACAAGTAGTGCGTTGTATGCAACAGCCCAGTTTGTACTAGTAAAGTAAGCAGCATCTGGAATATTAAATATTAGTGGGGCGTCAATGTTATCAAAATCGACGTAGATATCTCCAAGAATAGCGGCAGTCACACCGCCCGAACCGTCACTACCAGTAGCAAGAGCTACTATAGACCCACTTGCGTAAGGACGTAAAGAAGATGTAGTTAGGTCAGTTACGGTAATGTAAGACGATGTTGCATTAATAACAGCCTGTGCATAACGGGCATCAGTAGAGTTAACGCTAAGATCTGTAAACTGCTCTAAGATATTTGAACGGGAATCAGCGCCAGGACTAACTGGAGCGCCATAAACTACAAGAGAGAATCTTGAAGTTCCTTGAGCCAAAGCTTCTACCCAAAGACCTGATGTAGTAGACCCATTTGCCCATGCACCTGTACTTTTTGCAGTTACTGTTAGTGTGTCATTACCACTTGAAGCAGCGTCTTTTAAAGTTATTGTAGCGGCAGTAGCTCCAGATTGAGTTGCTCTGCGGATATAAACATTACGTCCACCATTTGCAAAGAACTGGTACGCTGCAACGCTTGTTGGAAGCGTGTAGTCTAATCCACCAAAATACTTGGTAAACTCAGACCATGTAGAAATAAGCGTAGGTGTTGTTGGGCCTTTGGTTAAATAACCAACAATGGCCGCAATAGCATCTGAGCTTACGTTTTGGACTATATCCTGTTGAGCAATAGCTTCTTGGATATAGGCACCGGGGCGACTAAATGTAGTCATCCTTAACTCCTTAAGTTAATAGTTGTTTTTATTCTAAAGGGTCCGAGTTTTATACAGGTGGTGTAACAGATTTATTTATTACAGATTGTAGAGATGTTGGTGTGGATGTAACAGCAGGGGTAGCATTTGAAATACCTGAGTAGAATATTTCAGCACTAACCCTAATTGAGAAAACGTTAACATACAGCTTTTTGCCATTTTCTGTAGTATCGCGTTTTCTATAGCCCAGCAGTTCAACTCTTCGCAAAGTGTTGTCTTCTGGAATTGTAAGTGTGCCGTATCTAAATGGAAGTTTTTGAGACAGCATGGTGTTTATTATTTGACGGTCATGGATAGGTTGGCGGGAGTAGGAAACAACCTGGTATTCAATATCAACAGGTACAGGATTTTCGCTGTAATGAGGTACAGAACTACTTAATCCTTCTGGAGTGTAGCTTAGTTTTCCATATCCACGGTGGTTTCTTGACGGGTCTTCCATAATGTCAATGAGTTCAATAGTCATATATGGGTAAGACTGATCACGAATTTCAACATCAGGTTGTCCAAACCATACACCTACAGCACGGGCAGAATTCTTAAAGTCACTTACAGTAACTCCGGCTAACCACGTCTTAAGAGCTTTATCTTCATTAATAATAAAAGGCATTAAAATACATTCCAATCATTAATGAGATCAGCTAGTAGAGCGTCATAATTATTAGAATTATTAGAAAATCTATTCATAAAAGTACGTAGTACTGGATTTGCTGCAGTATTTTGAGTACCCAGTTCTTGGTCTAGAATCTGTTCTTCAAGGAAATCTGGGTATTTAACTGTAAATTTACCGTCTTCCATATGCTTTACGGTTAAGTGACGGGAAAGTTCTACAGGCCAGCCACTCGTATATGCTTCAGAACGTAGCTGGGCCGTAGCTTTTTTGGAAAAATCATTTCCTGCTTTTTTAATAAATTTGCGTAAATCTTTTGTATCAGACACTTATTTACCCTTTAACAGCAATGAAGCGGATAGCCAACCTGCTGCTAAGGATACGATGTTGATATGATCAATACCGACAATTCCACGTAGGAATTCTCTGCGATCAGCTTCCGTCTCTTGACGAGCTAATCTTTCGGATAGAGATAACATTGCAAATTTCCTCTTCTTGAGGGCAGTACTTCAGCAGGTTCCGGATAAATCCGGCGTCTCTATGAATATACTGCGAAATTTATAATTAATCTTAGTTAACTATTTTTTCTTTTTAACTACTTTTTTTACAGCTTTTTTAACTGTTTTTGCAGCTTTACCAAACTTGCCGGTACCGCATTTGCCTTTGCAATCTGCCTTTGAGCAGTTACATCCACAACCCTTACACATATTTAACCATTCTTCCTATGCCAGTCTTTAACTGCTTGCACACCTTGTGCTACAGTTTTTGCTCCTGATTTCTCAGTTAAGTTAATCTTATCCCACTTGCCGCCATGCTTCTCAACATGATCAACATAGATTTTTCCATCTTTTTCAAAAACTCTATGCTCTTCCCCGCCCACTTTAAAGTCACGAGATCTAGACATCTTATCCCCTAATTTGAATACGCAGCAAACTGTTCATCATTGACCATTTCTTCAGGGTTAATCTGAGAAGCGTCCAACGTAAACAAGGTATATTTACCTTTAATTAAACCACGTGGATAGAAATGAGTAGGCCTAAATACTTCGTTTCTGTAAACTAACCTATCTTTTAAGAAAAGGTCAGGAGAAGTAGGAAGTGTAGGAAAAATTTTTTCAATATCTTCCATGTTCATAGTTACTCTCAGAACGTCGGTATTGTAAAAGCCGCGCTCATCTTGAAGAGTTACTCCCTGGTAAATAACCGCATTAACGCAAGGCATTTTAATGCTTGGGTACCATCTACGACCTACAGCAATAGACCCAGTGTCGTATACACTATCTACCCCTGTGTTGATACTATCCCATCTCCACCAGTCAAGAACTTGGCCAACAGGTCTACGAAGATCTTCAGTTATCCCGCTTAGAATTGAGCGTCTTTCAAACGGTACATCAAAACGTCCGCCCGGTTCACTAGCCTTCATTTAGACTCCTAAGCTACTTCGTAGAATCCAGTAATATTCCAAGTTCTTGGAGTTGTTCCGCTAGCAGATAAGTAAGAACTAGAAGTCATGAGATTCATCACCAATGGTCTGCTAGCTGTTGTATCAGTTGTAGGGATATAAATAATAATGTTACGAGTTCCGCCCTGAACAGCACAAGAAAGCGGGTACCCACCAGCTAAATACACAGAGTAATTACCATCACAGTTTGCTGTTTTTAAGGCGTTTCCGGGAGCTGAGGGTAGAGTAAAAATTAAACCCCCAGTTCCAGCGGTAACGGTGCCACTAGTTTGAACGTACAAATTAAAAAATACTGTTTTACCAATTTGTACATAACGTGAATCATTTGTACTAAACGGAATGCTCCAACCAGTACCGCTTACTCCCGGAGTCCAAGAAGTCCAAGATCCTGGGTCAGTTATTTTAGATGCAAGATCAGTAGTTAAAGTAGCAATCTTAGATTGGGCAATAGCAGCGCCAGAAGCAATATCAGCATCAACAAGTCCTGTACTTCCAGAAGTTACACGACCATCTGCTTGTACAGTTAACTTAGTGTAGGTGCCTGGAGTAACTGCAGTAGCAGCAATAGATAGATTGTTATAGGTGCCAGTAACAGACCCAGCAAACGTAGTGCTTTGAGTTAGGGCTGTTCCAGCGATCTTTGAAGCTGCAATTCCCGCATTAGAGGCTACATCAGCATCTAAGATTAAAGATGTAGAGAGAACACCTGATGCTGAGTTGTGCACAACACCCGCAGAAGAAAACCCAGAAAGTGTTACAGTTCCTGAGAAAGTAGGGCCAGATGTACCTACTTTACCGGCAAGCGCAGAGTCCAAACCAGTAACTGCTGCAGTACTCGCAAGCTGAATACTCTGATTAGACGCGCTAGTTATGCGACCCTTGGCGTCTACGGTTATGTATGGAACAGCTGTTGCAGACCCATAATTACCTGCTGTAACGGTAGTGTTTGCAAGAGTAGGGTTAGGGTAGCTCCCTGTTAAGTCTCCACCAGCAGTTGCTGTAGCAGACAATTTACCTGATAATGCTGTCTCTAGACCAGTAACCGCAGCGGTAGATGCAAGCTGAATAGCTTGATTAACAGCAACCGTAATGCGGCCTTTAGCATCTACTGTAATCTGGGGGTGTGACGTAGCTGTACCATAAGTATTGGCTGTGACTCCACTATTAGCTAAAGTAGGGCCAGGGTAGGTTCCACTAAGATCTCCACTAGCAGTGCCAGAAGGAGTACGAGAGTTAGTTAAGCGGGTATCTGTACCGTATACAACCTGGGTTGTAGAAGCATCTCCGGTAGCTGGAATATCTTTAGTTGCCGCAGTTCCAAGTCCTGTAACACCGGAAGCAGTAATAGTGTAAGTACCGCCTAAAGACATAGCAGTACCATTAAGAGTAATAATAGAATTGACTAGCATTCCATTGCTAACAGCACCGGAAGCAATAGTTGGGTTAGGATAATTTCCGGTTAAAGAGCCACCAGCAACAGTAGATGGGGTACTTTCCCCATTAAGTCTTACGCTCATTATGCACTCACTTCAGTGCCAAATAGGCTAAACGATACTCCTGTAGCACTTGCAGCAACATTGATTTTATCTCCAGCAGCAAGGCTAATTCCTAGTGTGTAAGAGATGGTTCCATTAGCTGGAATGGTTGCCCCATTTGCTATGTAGTGCTTAGCAGCTACGGTTCCATCAGCAGCTGGGCGAGCAGCAATACTAAAAGTTAAAGCGCTAGCAGTAGTGTTGCAAACAGTAATGGTAGAAACAATGCCTTGCTTGCCTGTAGTAACGGTGTACACGTCATTAGCAGTTGTACCGCTAGAGGCATACTGGCCAAGGATCTTATAAATTGTAGTTGCAGCCATTAAATGGGCCTTTCTTCTCTATTAAATAGTAAGGGGTTTTAGTTTTTGGGTCAGCCTTTAACTTGCAGACTTGTTCGATCTACCATAATGCCTTTACAGCAATCAGCGTAAGAATCACAATCTTGGGTTGGACACCCTGTTCTACATGCCATTAGTTAAGCCTTGCCCAACCGATAGCGGTTTGCGCAGTTCCTGCAAGTAGAGATAAAGCTGTTCCGTTAGATGGAATTGAACTAACGGTTGAGGAGTTTGATCTTGCAGTCAACATTGGTCCAATTACTGTGCCTGTAAAATTTCCTTGGAAAATTAAAGCAGGATCTCCTGTGGAGTAAGTTGATGCCCCTACTATGGTAGTAGCTCCACCTATAGCTAAAAAACCAATCATGTAACTTGTTCCAGCAGTTAGAGTTATGCCAGTTGCAAAAGATAATGTAAATGCTCCAGCTGCTGGAGTACCTGTCGTAGTTCCGCCTAGACTTGTAACAGTTTGTCCACTCACAGTAAACAACCCATATTGCATAGAAGTTCCAGTTGTTGAGGTAATTACTGATGTAATACTTGTTACAGTTATGTCGGCTAGTGGGGTAAATGCGGTTAAATAAATTATACCGTTACCTAAAGATCTAGTGGTAGTTACCATCATTCTTGGAAAAATGTCTACGCTACCACTAGTAGTATTTTGTGATTGACGATACAGGCTAGATGTAACTAACGTGCTTGAAGCTGGAATAGCTGTATTATTTACCAAAGTCACACTCGGCAAAGTTGTGTCAGTGATTGTTTTGGCAGTGCCAGTAGTGCTTTGGTTCAATGTTGGAACGTCTGAAGCAACTAAAGCTCTGAATGAAGCAGTACCGCTACTGCCATTAGGTGCAGCGTAAACAGTGTTTGCAGTTTGGGTGCCAGACAAATTGACAGCAGTGCTCGAATTAATTGTTCCAGTTAGTTTAGAACCATCAGTTGCATAAGTTAAAGAATTCCAAGCAGTGGCGCCGTTTCCAATTTTAAACTTACCGGTATCGGTTTCAAAACCAATTTCACCCTCTGCAAGAACTGGATTAACTTGGGCCCAAGTGCCAGTTATAGTGCTAGGTCCTGAAACGCTTCTTCGAACTTGAATTTGTGTATTTTGTGGCATTATTAACTCCTTGCGTAATTCTTAATTATATCGTATGTCCGATCAAACATACGGCTTGCGTAGTACTTATTGCCAGCAGCATTTGGGTGGTCATCAGTGTAGATAAATACTTGACCATTTCCTGTTAGTGGCGTAGGTGAACCCGTAGTCGAACCTCCAGTAATCCAACCTTCATTATATATGTTTACTACGCCTTCATAAATATTATTAATAGTAGTTGTATCGTGGATAACAGAAGGATGAGCCCTAGCCGCAGCTTCAACAGTGTCCGCGTTTAATTTAAGCGTAGAACTAGTATTGGTATTAGACTGACGAGTGAATACAATAATTTTAGCATTAGGCGCTCTGCTTGCAATTCCGTTATATACAAAGGTAGCATGGTCACCTAATCGGTAACTTGAATCCGTAAATGTATCATCATTAGTTGTTCCCAAAAGAACAACCAAGTCTGGTTTAATAGCCGTTATAAGGTCTAAACGAGCAGGGCTGCACCAGTTATCGCCATTTCCAGCACTGGTAACCCTTTGAAGAAGAGGATCAACATTTCCGCCTCTAACATACCCTGTACTTTGTATAGAAAGATTATAGTAATCAACATTAAGCATTTCGCCGTATTGTACGGCTAGTTGATTTGCAAGATTTACTGCGGTACTTGTAGTACCACCATTAGTTCCAGCAAACCAAGAGCCATCAATGAAAGCTACTTTTAATAACTGTTGATTTACAGGGAAAATAGTTTCTGTAACATTTTTTACGCCAATTCCTCCAAAATCAAGCCCGCCAAACAGAATACGAATACGGCGTTGTTTAGTGGCTCCTGTACCAAAATTTACATTTAAGACTCTATCAGTATTATAAGAAGAACTAACATATCCGCCTGTCGGTATCAAAGCAGCCTCTGTAGTAGGTACGCCGTCTACCCAAATCCAAATCTGTCCGTATCCTGCGTAGCTTGCTTGATTATTGTTATACCTAATATCAAAGTTTTCACCGTAGTAATCAAATTCAACCCAAAATTGATTAAAAATTAAAGCAGGACTTGAATCACTAGGATTCATATTAGCGTTGTTTCTGTAGTAACTTGTAAGGTTACTATTTTGAATAACTGTTGGGGTTAACCCACGGAAAGTAAACTTGCCACTGTTATACGCATAAACAGTTGCACCAGAAATTGCGGTAGTAGAAAGTGTGTAACCAGAAGGAGTAACGGCAGTTGGGAATGCTTTTACTGGTCCGTTAACATTAGCAAGGAACGCTTCAAACTTTGCATTAGCACCTGAAAGCCCAGCAGGACCTTGAGGACCTTGTGCCCCAGTATCTCCCTTTTGAGCCAATAGACCCCAGTTAAGTGTACCTACTGTTGGGGGTATATTAATTGTTCCATCAATTAAACAAATCCAAGTACTACCATTATATGAGACTACCTGATTTAAATAATACGCAGTACCACTCTCATATACTCCTAAAGGAGTGAGCCCTAGAGCAAAATATTGCCACTTAGTTCCATTACTATCGGGGGTTAGGTTAGACGGTCCAGTGGCTGCTATACACGACCAAGTTGACCCCTTAGAGTACACAACATCATAGGGGACGTAGGAAGCCGAAGTTGAAAACGCACCTTTTTGTGTGTACCCCTGACCTGCGTCACCTTTAGGAAGTACAAGATTTAACTTTTGACTAGGAGTAGTACCCGTAATTGTTGCGCTAGCAGTAGCACCACTAGTAACTTGATCAACAGAAAGAACATTGGCAGGGCCAACAGCTCCTGTGTCTCCTTTTGGACCCTGCACTCCGGTGTCACCTTTAACACCTTGGGCAAGATAGGCCCATTTAGTGCCATCCCAATACTTAATTGAACTCATGCTGTACCACCATCAATCGCGTCTCTGTAAGTAACATCAGCAGGGTTTACCCAAAGCTGTGACTTATCATCAGGTTCTGTAGTAGAAACTTTAACATTATTTTGTTGAGTTAAAGTCATGGATACCCAAGCACCTTGGTTGTTATTTGCTTTGGCATCCCAATACTTTAATGCGGTCATGCTGAACCCCCAGAGATTGTTCCACCAGTAACAGTTGCGCCAGTCATAGTGATAGTGCCTGTTAAGGTAGGATTGCTAATGGTAGGTGAAGCAGGGATGTCCCCCTTGGCATAAGACAAACTTGACCATGCTGTTGAGCCATCGCCAACTTTAAACCTGCGGGTATCAGTTTCAAACCCAATCTCGCCTAGATCAAGAACTTGTGTAGTCCAAGCAGATGCAAGACCACGTCGAATTTTAATTGACGTTAACTGTTGTGCAGGGGTTCCACCATCAAATACAGATACGTATGCGTTGCTCGTAGTTGTGTCAGCCCATAATTGGTTAAGGTTAGATGGAGCAGTGTTAGAAAAAACAACTCCAATGGCACCTGTATCGCCTTTAGGCAAAGTAAGGTTTAAAGTCTGAGTCGGAGCGGTGCCAGTAATAGTAGCAGAGGCGGTAGCCCCCGTTACAACAGTACCTATAGAGAGTGTATTAGCCGGGCCTATTGCCCCGCCCTGTCCTAGACCAATAACTAGTTGATCAGCAGCAGGGGGAATAATTATAATTTCATCCATTAGCCCATCCAACCTGAAGCGTAAGGATCACGGCTAGTAGTAGTTACCTGACGCTCAACAATTACCGCACCCTTAATGTATGTATGCTGCCATGTTGGGTCTGTTGTCGAAGTAACTTGTAAATCCCAAATAGATCTCATAGGAAGATTTCTTGTCTGGGCACTAGTTAAGGAAAGAGTAGCTTTGCCATTTGCGGCATCAGTAACAGTAATGTTAAAAGTAGCCAATACTAGGTCAGCACCTGCATATGCTCTGACTTGAGCCAATAAGCTGTATCCTGTTAAATTGTATGGGAAGTCCACAGTAAAGCTGTATGAATCTTCCTGGTACATCATTATGTCGTAGTTAATGATATTGCTTGTTGTCTGATCCATGTATGTAGGAATAGGCACGTGCAATCGTTGTGGGAAGCTTGAATCGTCTAATTCCTGAGGCTTATACACAGGAACGTAGCGGTTTGTACGCTGAGAAATACGACGTAAAGTAGCAACCTCAATACGGTGCATACCAATGTTAAGAAGGTTGCAAAGCTCACGGTACTGCTCTTTGCGGTAATTAATCATGTCCATGAGCTGACGGTAACGCTCTGAACGAGGGATACTTACGCCATCTGGGGCCTGAATATCAATGTCATAAGAAGCATCTGTTGCCAACGTAAACAAAGCTAAAGTAGATGCTAAAACTATTAGGGGGTACTCTTCAACCGTAGGTAGGTTGGCAATAGTAGTTCTTGTACCGTAGGAGTTGACCTCGGTATTAGCATGCTGAGCAAATGCAATATTTACATAGTTCTGGATCTCAGCATCAGTAAAATATCTGTAATAAGTTCCACCAACAGTAATAACTGCTGCATTAGCTGGGGCACTAGCTAGGGTTAGTTTGCCCGTATGTTCTTCAATAGTTGAAGTACTAGAAACATCTGTATTGCCCACTTTAACTACAATTCCTGTACCATTTACAGGGTAGTAATTAAGATAAAATACCTTAGTAGTTCCATCTCCTACGAAGGTGTCTATAAAAGTTTTACCGATATCACCGATCTCACTTCTTAGACTGTTAGATAAGGTTGTGATATTTGCCACTTACATATCCTTCGTTAGCAATCAATACTTACTATTATCTATACTTTTTTATTATTAATCTGCATAAAAAAGCTCGCGCCTATGGGAGGGCGGTCATAGGCGCGAGCAGCTTAATAAAAGCCTTTTAGAGGCGGTCGTATAAAAGTCCCTTTTCCTTCAAGTGATTAGATACACTTAGAGGAACTTTGTACTTCTGTCCGGCTTTAAAATTATAGTGATTTCCGGCGCCGATAGTCATCATGTCGATGTCTTCAGCAACTCGTACAACGACAGTGTCGTTGGCCAGTTCTACGCCTAGATCTTCAACCTCATCAATGACGGTTGGAGCGTCTGGACTTGTGGTGAGGTCTACAATTTCTTCCTGTAGACGCTTAGCTTCTGTAGCTGTCACCATGGTTAGTTCATCTGATCGACGGACCTGCTCTGCAGCCTGCTGTTTAATCAGTTCTTCGCGTTGACGACCAGTTACGTCGCCTACTTTAGCCTTTGCAGCCATAATGTATTCTCCTAATGAATAGCTCGATATTTGTTGTAAGAGTGAGAGGGGGCTTGCGCCCCCTCTCGGGGGTCTTGATTAGTTGGTTTCTGCGATAACTACAGACTGATCGGTGATCAAGCCTAGGCCGTAGATTGAGTACCATGCAAGTGCATGCTCACGTCCGAAGTCTAGGATACCACCATCGCGCAATTCCACAGGAAGTGAGATAGCGTGACCGAATGCGTTATCACCAATGAAGATTGCTGAGTAGCGATCTGCACCAGTAGTACTAGTAACAGTGTTGTAAGAACCATCGCTCTTAACACCCTGTAGTGTGGTTGGGGTTGTGTAACCACCACCGGTTGAAGCACCGACTGGAGTTGTAGCAACGTCATTTGCGTATGATGACCCAGCACCACCAGGTACGCGATTAACCTGGGTGGTTTCAATGAACACTGTGTCGTACAAACGACCGATTTCACCAAGCATGAAGTTACCTGGAGCGGCGTACTTCGTTACTTCAATGAATTCAGGATTGTCGCGTAGACGACGGCTCTGGTGCGGATGAACGAATGCAACGTAGGTTTCGCCCAATCTTGGGATGTTCTTGGTTGCAAGTGTTTCTACAGCATCCTTAACAGTGTGAGGTGCAAGGTAGTGCTTACCAGTCAAGGTCTGGCGGCTAGTTGCGGTGTTACCGTAACCGTACCAGTTAACTGTACCTGAGATAGATGAGGTGTCTTCACCGTAGATAACTGAAGATGCAGCCATCAAGGTGTCGCGTGCCTGGCCATCAAGGTATAGAGCCATGTTACGGCCTAGAAGACGTGAAGCAGAAGCCATAACGTCATCGAAGGAAGCGTTTAGAAGAAGTTCTGAAACTGCAATACCGAAACCATGCTCAGCCACTGTGATGCTGAACTGCTGTGCTGTCAAAGCACTGGTTGACATGCGTACACCTTCAACCAATGGAGCAGCAGCACCAAGGTTGTTGTAACGCATGAAGTTGATCTGGAGACCCGGGGCAACACCAAGTTCAGTCTTCTTAACCGCAAACTGCTCGAAACGCAGGATTGGCATAGACTGGAATAGGATTTCCTTTGACCAGATTGTCTGGATTGATTGCGTCAACTGGCTATTTGAACCAGAGTACGCTGTTGGGGACGCGGCGAGATTGCCGGTACCGGTAATGGCTGATGCCATGTCGTCTTACTCCTTAGGTAGAATAAATGGGATGGGTGGCTATTTCTAACCGAATAGACCCTTGCCGCGTTCGGAGGCTGCTTGACCAAGAAGCTTCCCACGGTATTTGGCGTACTCACTCACCGACATGGCGGCAATTTGCTCTGCCGTGAACGATTTTTGTTCCGAATTGGTGTCCAGGGGTCCTGACGCAGGAACCGTTACCCGGCTCCCGGCCATTTCACGACGCGCAGACGACATCGCCTGCTGCGCTGATTCAAGGATACGTGATGAACGTTCCTTAAGTCCTGCAATACTCTGTTCAATTTCCTCTGGGCTATTGCCGGAAATTAAATCGATTAGTTCAGGAATAATATTATCGCGCTCTTCTTCAAGACGAGCATTGCGATAGTTTTGCAGTTCGCTATAGTGGCGCTCTGCGTCTAGAAGTGCAAATGCTTTTTCACGTTCTTCTTTTTCAACGCGTAGTTGCTCTTGCCATTCTTCTTCTTTTTTAGTGAGAAGTTCTCTAACGTCCATTTCCTCTTCGGCACGACGCTTGGCCTCAGCTTCAGCTTCTGCCCGTAAGCGTGCCTCTTCTTCAAGACGAGACTCACGATCTTGCTTAAGAGAATTTAACTCTTCCTTCAAAGATTCAATCTGTGGGTAGAGTTTAGACTTTTCTTGTTCACGAACTTTACGAAGATCCTCTTCTGTGTAATTTTTTACAACAGGCTCTAGTTGAGGCTCCTGAACAACATATTCTGTAACTTGCTCAATAAATTGAGTTTCGACGCTATCAATAACGTCGCTTTCATTTGCTTTAGCCATAGCTAATTATTCCTTTGTGGTAGTTAGGTCGTTTTCCAATTTAGTAGCACGATTGACCTGCGGATTGATTATGTATCTAGCACAACATAAGTTTTATATAATGTCATGCTAAAACTTTATTTTAATTAACTTTCGTCTGCATTTGGTCCCCTACGTTGCGGAAGTTTTGTTCCGTATGCTTTGGTTACCAAATCACTTTGAAGCATTGCAATTGTCTGAGCTTCAAATGGTGTAGGGCCTGCAGCAGGAGCGCCCGCACCACCTTCAGCACCAGGTGCGCCAGGTGCCGGAGACATTCCTGAAGGAGAACCATCAGGTAATAATCCGGTAAGCGACATAATTGCAGAATTAATCTGACCTCTAAGAAGATTAAGAGCACCATCAGATTTAGCATCATCAATAAGCTCTGCTCTAATTTCTTCAAGCTTTTCATTAGGGAATTCTTCACCAAGTCGGCGTAAAGCTCCTTCACGACTCTCAAGATTCATAGCCATCATCTGCTGAATTTCATTTAGAACAATGAGTTTATCTAGAGGAAGTGGCTGTGGGAAGTGAGTAAAAGTCTGGTAAGTTAGCGGATCATTTGGGTCCAAAACAGGTAGCTGATCCTGTTTGATTGGTCCATTAAAGGTTGGATTCCATACAAACATCTCAGGTTCTTTAAATACCAAGGTACGTAGAACAAGCTCATTAATCTTTTCTAGACCCTTACCATACTGCACAATCTTTTGTTGATAGCGGTTCATCAACGGTTGGAACTGAATAGAAAGGGCCACACCAGAGGTATTAGAGATAGGAACCATCTGACCAAGAGCCGTCTCAGGAACACCAACCATTTCGTGCATTGCTCGTTTTACAACTTCTAAGTACTGAATAGCCCCCATTAGTCCGTTGCCGCCACCCTCTAGGTTAAATACCTGAGCATCCTTAGGAAGACCACCCCATACTTTCTTTGCACCTTTTTCAAGGTTAGAAGCTTTGGCGCCGGTGATAACGGTAACTGGTGCAGCATGGTAATTAACAATGTCTGCAATGTCCGTAGCTACTTCGTTATAGTTACGATTAAGGACAATAATGTCGTGGCAATCTGCAAGGCCCCAAGGTGAGCCAGAAATCAAAACGTTTGGAATATGAACCACTGGTACTATGCCTAGTGGATTTGGGCGACTGTCTATGAGTTCATCATTGATGTACTCTTCAATCATATCGTCTGTAAGAATTTCGGTATAGGTGTATACCTGACGAGTGCCCTCTACGGAAGTACCCCAGAATCGGTACTTTAGTTTAAATCTGATTAATCGGTTACGATCATGTGGGTGAAACTCTGGGAAACAAAACGAAGAGTTGAGAGGAAGGATGCGTACCTTGCCGGGATGTAATCTTCCGGTACTATCTTGCCACGCTTCTTCATAAGCAACTTTGACAAAACAATCGCCGGATACGCCGCCCTGCTGACCCATTTCCCATAGGACACCGTGTTTATTGTTATCTACTTCCCAAACTCTTTTTAAAATGTCAGGAACAATAGCTTCTGTTTCTTTAGGGCTACGAAACTGCACGCCACGGCTAAAAGAAAAATTAATAACGTAATCCGTGAATGCACGGTAATAGTTATATACCATCTGGGTTTCACCGATCTCACGTCGGTAGCTCCAGTGATGGCCAAGGTACATAGCCCAGTTCAAAGAATAACGATTAAGTCTTGGGCCGTGTACTTCAAACTCTTCGTCTGCAAGCTCTACAAGGCCCAAAGGAGAGATGGAAATAGTTAAGTCGGAAGATGCGGCTCTATAGGACGGTGGCGAAAAGTCAATGCTCATGCTCCACGTCCTTCCATGTTAATGATCATAATGCCCTCTAGTGTATAAGAAATAAGATTTTATAGCTAACTCAAGTAGGAGCAGCTACCCAGTCTCAAAGAAAAGGTATGAGACTGGGGAGCCACTGTCTATGTTAGTCTACGACTGTTGCTGGGTTAAGACGTTGGTAGTGTTCGCCTGAGCGGAACTCTTCCTGGAACGTCAATTCAGCTTCATCGCTGAATGCACCTTCAGAAAAGTTGTCCAAGTATGTTGGAGCTTCTACCCAAGCAGCAGAACCAACGTGAGCACGCTCGCGCATTGTCTCTTCTGGGAACTTCTCGAATACATTCTGATTGTGGTTAGGACGACCAGGAGGTGTGATGTAACCCTGTGATGCACCGTTTTCGAATTCTTGTGGAACATCGGTGTCGGTTGCAATACCTTCTTCGAAACGAAGTGGGCCACGAAGGCCTGGCTGTGCTGGGCTGAACTTGCGTTCGTATGAAGTCGGCGTAGTCTCAGGGAACTGAGGTGCCGGACCAATGGTACTTGCCATATTTGTTTTCTCCTAATGGATTGAGGATCCTCATTAAAAGTTTCCTACTATTTTGTGTAAATGTCGCCCTAAACTTTAAAATTTAGAAAAAAGGATTACCGCTAACTTCTACAGTAGGCATAACCAGTTCTTCTGTCATAGCGCACGCAATAGCTAAAGAATCAACAAAGTCATCGTGTGCGTGTGCTTCATCGGGTGCGGCTACTGTGAAGTTTGGACCTTTGTACTGTACTTCAGCATCCACCATTTGCTGGTAAAAACGCTTCCAACTACGCAATCTACGAGTTTTTGCATGAGCTGGCCAAGAAACCATTCTTCTTTGAATTAACGCCTGCAAATGCTTAAATCTCTTTGATTGTTCAGTAGGGCTACTGCTTAGCGGAATAACCTGTGCTCTTGGCATTAATAGTTTTAAACGTTGGGCAACTGCGTCGCCTACGCCGTTAGAGTCTACTCCAATAGACAAAACATCGTAAGCAGATAGGAAGTTAACAATCTGGTAGTACTGATCTTCCCAGTCATCTCCTTGAATCTCAAGCCAGTTCAATACTCTATGATCGTAGAAGCCAAACTCATCAGGTCGGTCCCAGTCTACCCAGACCACTGTGACCACTGTGCTGTCCATTTTACGTGCTGGGTCAACCCCTACAATAACAGGGGATTGATGATGGGACCTAACAATTTCCATACTGGTATCGCCAAGGTCATCCATGATTGTTGATGTAACAAACATACCTCGTTCAAGCAACCATTTGCAGTTGTATGACATCTGGAACTCGTCTGAGTCTTCGCCAATGCGAAGCATTTCTTTCTTAATAAACTTTTCGTAGTTTTTATTAAACTTAGCAACATCTCTCCAGTCCCACTGAAAATGATTTTGCCTAGAAGTACGACCTGTTTGTCTTCTCTTGTTTAGCTGGATAGAGCGGTAAAAGTTATTTTTTGATGTTGTTGGAGTACCAGTCTTAACAATTGTAGCGTTGTAGTAAGCACCCATCGGGGAGATAGACTTAGCTACTACGAAGTCGTCTGCTTCTTGGCACTCATCAATGATCATTAAATGAAAAGATTTAGACTCAATCTTAGCTCTTGGGTTAGCTGTCATCATCATGGCAATTGAGCCACTGTTTTTAAGCTTAATGTTCCGGGTTACACCAGAGTTTTTACCTAAAGAGTCATCGATTTCTGCATCATTAAGAATCTCAAGAGCACTGTCACTAGTTAGACGAGTTACTACACGCGAGAACAAAGTTTCAGCCTGGGATTGAATTGGAGCAAACATCCCCACCCATAGGCCGTCTCCAAACTTACCTAAAAGATCGGGATAGATTTTAGCTAGTTTAGGTAAGATAACCATTAATGTGGCTACTGTGTTAGCAATAGTTTCAGACTTACCGGACTGACGTGAGGCAAGTGCTGTAACTTCTTCACCATCATTAATAATTACTGATTCAATAATTCTTCTTGCCAAAGGCTTTTGATACGGGTGGAGTTCGTGCCCAACCAGAACAGTCATAAACTGCATAATCTTATCTACTAGTTGTCTTACAAACTCTTTAGAAAGTTCATCAAGCTCTTCATCTGGTGGAAATTCATCGTCTTCATATGGGGCAGAGCCCCCATCCATATATAAAGAATCAAATTCTTCTTCTGTTTCTTCCGAATTCATTAAAAGTTCCTAGTCGAGTTATTGCGTTCAATTAGCTCATCGATAACAGCAAGCAGTGCTTCTGCACCCTGTTTTGCTTCCCCAAGATAAACAAATTCAGAATTTTTATTCCAGTCTGAAATATTGCGGCCAATGCCGAATAAAGCTTGATCAGCCCAATTAACTAGCTCTGGAGTATCTATTTTTGCTATGCGAAGTTGAAGCTTTGTTTTTTCTACTTCAGTTTTTTTGCGTCGTATCATCTTTTGCCCCACTAATTCCAAAACGTACTGTGTCCCAGTCTACTTCATCGCCGCTAAGAGCTCTACCTCTAATAGCATAAGTTAATGCTTCATTTTCACTGTACGAAGTGCGCCATTTACCTATGACCACTGCTTTACGAGTAAAAGGCATCCGTATAGCCCAGCCACTGCCAAAACGAAAAGGAGAATCGATTTCTTGAGTTTCTGCTTTTTCCCACAATACTTTAGGCTTTACTGGGTATTCTAAAATATGCCAAAACATATTTCCAACATCTTTTGGATCTGTCATCATTAGTATCGAATTTTGCCTTTCCCACCAAAGGTAGGGGTGATCGGTTTAGGTTTCTTACTTTGTCTTGCTGCTCTTTTAACAACTGTAGGAGGTTTCCATCCTTTTTCTTTAGCCGCAGACATCTGTGCAGCTCTTGCAAGACTTCGTGCAAGACTACGAACATCTTCCGGTAAAGCAGTAACATCTGCAAACCCTCTTGATTTTTTATCAAGAGTGTCTTTAATGTACTGCCCTTTAGATGCTCGTCCTTGTTTGTCTGTGGCTAGCTTAAAGCCGTCCCATTCTTCTGGAGTTACTAAATAATAATTATACAGTGTTCCATCAAAAAACATAACAGTCAAAGTTTTTTCCCGCTTATTGTATGAGGCGGCCACTGTTCTAGGTCTAAGAGGATTGGTAGTTGCTGTGGGAACTTCAACATATGCAGGGTCCTGATCAAACCTTGACGGAGCAGAACTTAAATAATCACCAGGTTTGTAACCTGCAACAGGATTCCTAACAACTAATGATTCCTGACCAGGTTGATGAACGTTAGCTGCAAGGTTTCTTCTACCCATGTTTTCATTTGCAGCAGCGTTAGCGGCGTCATCTCGCCAACCATACTCTACTAATGGGTCAAACCAAGTATCGATAGTGTTATCAATATCCTCAGAGTTTAACATCCCCTGAATACCTAAGTATTCGTCCGCTCTTAAAAAGGTGTCTTTATCAATACCTAGAATATCAACAAGGTCGGGAACTTCCGGAAACTGTGGAATGTCATTATTAGCCACTGCATCGTTCCTTATTCTTCAATTTTAAAAGGAATTTGCTCGCCCCAGGCGTCAGCTACAGAGAAGTCTGTTCTTGGATCAGGATTATGGTCATAGTTAGTAGCAATAATATCGCGGTGCGTTAAAAATGGGAGCTCGCTTTGTGACGTCCAACCGTGCTCAACAGTATAAGGAATATTAGGATCCTCATCAATTGCTTTAAGAACTTTGTCCATCAGTATCAACCTCTTCACAAACGTGGGACTCTACTAACTGCTCAGAAATGATTTCTTCACAATAGCGACATTTAAACCAGCGAGGGGCTCTAAAGCCATTCTGTGCTGTACCCTCATCAGGAATTTCAGGCCCACCATTTCCAGTGCGAGACTCGTAATGCTCAACAACTGGTAAAGATCTGTATAGTTCAGCAGGAAAAGGGCCCTGAGTATATCCCGCAGTTTTTGGAATAGGGTGGCCTTGCTTTGTCTGAATTCTTTCAATTCTAGACATTACTCGGCCTCGCTAACCGTCTCTTCCGTAGCTTTCTTTTTACGGGTTGCTGGTTTTTCTACAGGAGCTTCTTCAGCCACTGCTTCCTCGGCTACTGCCTCTGGTGCTATTTCTTCAGGTGTAGTTTCAGCCACTGCCTCTTCTACAGGCTCTTGTAGGACTCCTGGGGCCACTGCCAAAGGCAACTCACCCTTGCGTACCGCATCAGCTAAGTTAAAAGGAACACAGCTTTCGCAGTAGCTTGTCGCTGACGCCCCGGCAGGGCTGTAAGTGTATTTTGCGTCTGTATCACAGTTAGCGCATTTAATCATGACTATACCTTCTTGTTAGTAAATTAACTTGCCCGAGCCGGTATTCACTAGCCCGGGCAAGTTAATTAATGTAGTTATTAGACTTTGTCTAGCTCAATCGCGTAGGTTAGAGCTGCAGCACTAGTGCCTGCAGTAACCACGGTGATTAGGATCTGAGAACCAGCAAAGATCTTACCTGCGGTACGTGCGTCTGTAACACCTAGGTTGTCAGCAGCGCCTGCCTGTGCAGCAACTTTATTTGCAGCAATAGTAATGTCTGTAGCGTATGCTTTAACAGTTGCATTTGTATTTGGAGTGAAATCCGCTGCAGTGTTGTAAGCAGAGTAAGCTACGTCACCAGTCTTTGCAGTAGTTGGCTTTGACATGTCCTTAGTAGGATAGTTTGTAACCGTTGTACCGTCCTGAGTCGTGTATGACGACAATGGGTAAACAGCAGGAGTTGTAGGAGGGATTACTTTGATGTTTACTGTTGAGGCTGTTGAACCTGCAGTACCTAGCAAGAACTGTGCGCCGTTAATTTGTACATCAAATGGAACAAGAAGGGTTGTTGCAGTCTTGTCACCAGTTGATAAGGTTCCGCTTACGGAACCAGAAACCAGGAATGAACCTGAATCAAGTGTTGGCATTTGTTTATTACCTTTTTCTCTAGAGGGTTATTTGGTGCTGGCCTTCAATTGCCATGCCCATTTCTGATGCATGTCAATCCTTTCCGCTATGAAGTTCGCAATTCCTTGCTCGTCAGCATCATTAGCGGTATGAAAAACCGTCTTTAGTTTTTCGATTACCTCACCGTTAGCTTCAAGCAAATCTTTTGCCATGGCTACCGGTTTGGTCGGAACCTTGCTGTCTTCTAGCGAGGCCAACTTTAGTAGTGTATCTAATTTGAACGGAGCGTACTCGTCTAACTTACGAATATTTTCCGCAATTGGATCTATACTACTATACACATCTTCGTAGATATTTTCAAATAAGTCATGGTAAGCGGCAAAATCTTCGCCTTCAACATTCCAATGATAACCGTGGGTACGGAAGTAAAAGACAGTAACATCAGCTAAAAGTTCTTTTAACTCTTCAGGTAATTTACCCATTATATTTCCTTAACTACAGTTGCAATCCCAAGCCCGTAAAGACTTGTTAATGCGGCTATCTGGATCTTTTGCTGTCTTAGAAGAAGTGTTCTTCTTCTTCATTCCACACATTCTGCAGCAGAAATCCTTACGTCTAGCAGCAGATTTAGCAGACTTTTTTGCCTGATCTTTCTTAACTGGTGGCTTTAAGTTTGAGCCTGGATTTTCTTTTTCATAGGATTTACGACCCTTTTCGTTTAGGCCGCCTTCAGGGTTCTTACCCTCTTTACGCTGCCAAGCTGGTGATTTACTCATGACTACTGCTTTCCAACTCCATAACGTGCGTCGTGTGGGTTTAGCGCATTGATGGCCATGTTAACGCCAGCAATAACTAAAGCGGCCACTGCAGGGTTAAAATTAAAAGATCCAATATTGTCTACAACATAAACAAGTGCGGCACCAATACCAACTTTAGCTGCAGTACCCAATGGGTTTTTTGCTAAAAATTTTAATACTTTTTCTTTCATGTTTCCTACTTCTTAGCTCGTCGTTTATTCTCTTTTGCGACATTTTCGCTCTTAGAGATTACTCTAAGATTACTCTTAGAATCATTCTTTTTGTTGTTATCCTTGTGGTCAACTTCTTTGCCTTTGGCCACTTTACCGTTTTTTTCTTCGTACTCGTGGCGAGCCTTGGTAATGGAGGTTGTATGCCATTTACCATCTTTACCCTTATATTTTTTGACGTAGATCTCTCTACCACCATTTTGAGCACTGCCTTTATAAGGACCCAAAATATAAGAGTCTTTACCGTGCTTTTTGTTAGCCATTTAGGTCTCTTCGCCCCATCTCACGTTCTCTTGCCGCATCAATAAACTGTTGCGATCTCTTGGTTGCTTCACAATCATGTGCTTTAGCCTCAGCTCTAAAAGAAGCTCTTCTTGCTAAATTAGGGATTTCATCTCTAATTTCTTTTTTTGCACCGCACTTATTGCACTCGTATGTTAAAACATTCTCAAACGTTTTTGGGTCTTGGGATCCCCAAAATTTTACACGTCCGTTGAATACCCAAGCTCCGGAAGATAGCTTCTTTTCACCAGGTGTTTTTTTACTTTTAGCCATTAGTTACTTGACTCCCCGTTTGCACCTCTGCCTACGCTTTTATACGTAAAGATAGAAGGCTTTTCAGAGCTACCCTGTTGTCTTGTAACAGGCTTTCTTAAATCGCCTGAGAAGTGCTCATAGGCCTCTCTAGCCCCATCCCTAAGCCGTGGTTTCTTACGGCCAGGAGGTTGAGTTACAGCACCTAAGAATTCATCAAAGTCGCTAGGCATTATTACCTACCGATTACTCTGTTGGTTCAGTAGAAGTCTGGAACTGTCGGCCACCTTTACCACGCTTTTTTGGAGCGGCAGGTTCTTGTGGACCAGCTTGACGAGCATCAAATGAACTAGGAGTCATTGCAGGACCCTGCGCTGACCCTAACTGATGAACCTGTTCAGCGCGGTAGCCCTTTGCAATACTTGCACCAAGCTTAGATGTAGCACCTTCACCAGGCTTAATTGCAGTAATTGGAGTACCTTCAAGGTCATGATGAGTTTCAGTCATTGCACTAAAAATAGCTTCTGGGTCTACATTGATAAGGCGACTTTGATTACTTGCTGCCCTAGAAGCGGCTACTGTCTTGCTAGCCATACCTTTTGGAAGAT
>Ga0209084_1000742_pt1 | contig 29811 bp, 7 predicted proteins | sample C_130820_MF_Meta_FD_187309 | JGI IMG/M metagenome (GOLD analysis project Ga0209084, IMG submission 187309) | Freshwater microbial communities from Lake Croche, Canada to study carbon cycling - C_130820_MF_MetaG (SPAdes) (version 2) | ecosystem: Environmental > Aquatic > Freshwater > Lake | place... | reverse complement strand
TAGATGAAGATTCTGCGTATCCTAAGAACCCAGTTGATGTAGCAGCAGCAGAAGCTATTGCTGCACAAGGCATTGGTAGAACACCTGGTGCTGCACAACAAGGACTATCTGGACCAAAAGAAAACACAAATTCACAAGCCACACAACAAGATGCTAAAAATGCAGTTGCAGCAGAAGATTGGCGTGTACGATTAAGTTTGGCACCCGGTGCTGATTATCTATACAAAAATAAAGGCAATGAAGGTATACTACTTCCCTTAGCAGCAACCAATGGAGTAATTTTTCCGTATACTCCTGGTATACAAGTACAATATAGTGCATCATATGATCCTAATGAACTAACACATAGTAACTATAAATTTTATTCTTATAGGGGAAGCGCAGTTGATTCAATCAACATAACATGTGACTTCACAGCACAAGATACGGCAGAAGCAAATTATTTGTTGGCAGTAATACACTTTTTTAGATCCGTGACAAAAATGTTTTATGGTAAAGATCAAACTCCTAGAAACGGAACACCTCCTCCATTATGTTACTTGAGTGGATTAGGCACATATCAATTTGATAGACACCCATTAGCTATCACTGGTTTTACTTATACGTTGCCAACTGATGTAGATTATATCAGGGCGCAAAGTGCTGCACCTCCACCGGGAGTAAGTACTGCACCGCAAAACGTTCCGTCTAGTAACAGCAATAGTATATCAGTTAATCGGGCACATGCTGCAGGTACTTCACCCGGGGCACTTGCAGCACCGCCTGTATTTAATAAATCACAATCAGCAAAAAAAGAACCAACATATGTACCTACTAAAATATCTATTACGATTACAGCAGTTCCAATAGTAACAAGAAATGATATTAGCAATAACTTTAGTTTAAAAGAATATGGCACTGGTGCTTTATTAAGAGGAACACAACGTAAATCAGGCGGAGGAATTTGGTAATGAGTAGTTTATATCCAGCAACAAGCCCGTACTATAGTACAGGCATTGTTAACAATCAATTTTTAGATGTAATGGTTAATCGTCCAATACCATTTCAACCCTCCGATATATATTGGGAGATAGGACAAGTATATGAATATCGACCTGACTTATTAGCATATGACATATATGCTGATAGTAGATTGTGGTGGGTATTTGCAAGTAGAAATCCAAACAGATTAAAAGATCCTTATTTTGATTTTGTTGCTGGTGTGGGTATATATTTACCTAAAGCAGATTTAGTAAGACAAGTGTTAGGTATATAAGATGTCAGCAGCATTAGACCTTTTACAGCAACAAGCAGATCAAATAGATGCTGCACTTGCCGCCTTTAGCCCGGTAGTTCAATCGGTAACAGAAAGGCTAAATGCAGTTGATCCAAAAGATCCAACTGCATTAGAGCAAATTGCTGCAATACAAGCAGATTATAATGCAGCCAGATTAACATATACAGGTATAGTAAAGCCATTGTTTGCTACTATGAGACAAGAAATTGATGCATTACCAGCTGATGAAAAAGCAGCAGGTAATGCAATATATGAAGCTGTTGTAACACGTAACAATGCTCAAACGGCTCTGACAAAAGAATATACTACAGCTAGAGATGCAAAAAAAGCTGAGGCACAAGCAGCAGTAGATGCCAAAAACAAAGAAGTAGAAGATAACGCTGCCAAAACCCCAGAACAAACTGACCAACAAAATAAAGCATATGTAGCATCCGGTGCTGCAAATGATGATAAAGGCGGACCCAATCAAACAAATTCTAATATACCTGTAGCATCAAAACCAGGCACATCTAATACTCCACCACCTCCTGGTAGTTCAACCGTATTAGACCCGGTAACTATTACCGGCAAAAAGTTACCTAAAGTTGAATTACCTGGCAGACGATTAGAAAACCCACTAGGGAATTTTAGCAGCTATACATATCAATTGTCATTGTATATGATAACACCTGATGCATATACTGCATTTATGAATTCAAATAGAACAGATATTAATACTAAGCCCGCGTTTGATAATAGTAATAGAGCAGGTGGTGCAGGTGGAGTTAGTGGTGCTTTCTTACTTGCACAAAGTGGTGGTATTAACTCAACCGAAAAACGTGCGCCTGGATTTGAAGATGTAGATTTCTTTATAGATGATTTAAAAATAACACAAGCAACTAGCACACAAGATACTGGATCTGATACAAACACAACACAACTAACATTTAATATATACGAACCTTATGGATTTTCATTTGTTACAAGAATGAGAAACGCATCCAATGCACTAGCACCATTAACAAATAGTACAAATTATCAGGATGTTCAAAATCCTTCACGTCAATTTTTTATATTAGGAATTCAATTTTTGGGATATGACGAAAATGGTAATTTAATAGATTCATCAAAAATTACAAATGCTGAAGGTGATCCGTCTGCAAATGCTAATGGATTGTTTAAGAGATATTATGATATAACCATCAGTAAACTTAAATTTAAAATTGATGGTAAAATGGTTGTTTATAATATAGAGGCTGTCTCTACTCCCCAAGGTGCTGTATTTGGACAAAAGAACGGTGTAGTTTGGCATGAAACTACTCTGGTAGGACAAACTGTATATGATGTATTAATGGGTGGCGGACAGGCAGGTGCTAAACAAGGTGAACAAGCATCTACTACCCCTAAACAAACTGGAACATTTGGCTTGCTTACTAAATTAAACAGAGATGCAAAAATAGCAAAAGACACGGGTAAAATAGAGATAGCAAATGAATATGATATTAAATTTATGGGTGATGCTGACTTTCTTATTAAAGATGCATCAATAATAAGTAAAGCTGATTTAGATAAAAGAAAATGGGCCATGAACCCTGCAATAACCGATAGTAGCAAATCTAATGAATCTAATGCTAGTAGCGGGCCAGCAGTACCTAATGCAAATTTAAAAGAACTTAAAATAACTACTGGTACGCCTATTATACAGGCGATTAATGCGATTGTAACACAAAGTGATTTCATGGAATCTAAGTTAATTAAAGTATATCAATCAACTACCCAGCCGGATGGCAAGAAAAAAGAATTTGTATCTGCGGATAAAGATCCCGGGCAGGGCAAGAAGGTAGATATTGAATGGTTCAACATAGGTACTCAAGTAGAAATAAAAGGGTGGGACAAAAAACAAGGTGATTGGGCATATAAGATAACTTATATAATACAAATATATGATACTCCTGTAGTTGTAAGTGCATATGATATGCAAACTACTCCATACTATGGTCCGCAAAAAAGATATAATTATTGGTTTACTGGAAAAAACACTGAAGTTTTAAAATATGAACAGGAAATGAATAACAATTTTTATGTTGTAGCATTAGACACCGACGGTGCACCTAGTTCTGCACAAGCTGGACCCAATGATGTACCAATTAAACAAGGACAACCAAATAATCAACCTACACAAGGTAGATTAGATGTGGGCTTAGAAGCACAAAATTCATATCTAACTAGTTTATATGACCCATCAGCATATGCTACAGCTAAGATACAGATATTGGGCGATCCAGATTTTTTAATGCAAACCTCACCTACTAGTATTGATCAATTCTATCATCAATTTTACGGGACAGATGGCTTTTCTATAAGTCCTAATGGGGGGCAAACTTTTATTGAAATTGATTTTAAAGAACCAAGAGATTATGATAACAAAACCGGCACTCTTACTATAAATGATTCTATTTACTTTTGGAGATATCCTAAGCAAGCGCAAGATTCGTTAAATAGTCGTGGTGGCGGAGTAATATATCAAGTTAGATTATGTACCAGTACATTTAGTAAAGGTAAATTTATACAAGATTTGGAGTGTAATGTAGCTACATTTGGTGATGCAAAACCATCAGCCGATGAAGGCAGGCCGTCGGGAGGCACCGGAAAGCCAGGTGAAAGTCAAATGGCTGATACTGCATCAAGAGTGGGCGCAGCATCATCAACTACACCTACTACTGGGGTTGGTTCTACTAAAAATACTGGGTTTGGTATAAGTCCTCCGTCAACGTTTGTGGATCCTTCACAATTAGGAGGTGCTGGATTACTTGGATCGGTGGGAAGTATTAACAATGTAATGGATCCAATGCAAAGATTACAAAATGCAGGGGCAGGTGCAATGAATACAATAAACACTGCGTTAGGACCAGTGGCAGATAACTTTGGAAGAGGATAAAATTTAATATATGGCAATAAATGACTTTATAGCAAGAGGACAACCTAAATCAGGACGCCCAGATTCTGGTCGTGGTGTATTACGTAATACCCCCACTCTTGGTGTAGTAAAGAACAATATTGATAGCACCAGAGCGGGTAGGCTACAAGTATACCTAGCAGATTTTGGATCATCAAACCCGGATGATAGTTCTAGTTGGATAACAGTAAGTTATTTGAGCCCCTTCTTTGGTAATACATTAGCATCAGGTGGAACAAAAGATACTGATTACGGTGGTTATACACAAAATTCAATATCATACGGCATGTGGTTTAGCCCGCCTGATATTGGAAGTACTGTACTTTGTCTATTTGTTAACGGTGATCCAAACTATGGTTATTATATAGGTGGAGTGTTGCCACCTGAATTGTTACAAATGATACCTGCAGTAGGATCATCTACTAGTGAAGTTACATTTAACTCAGGTGAGGCATCAAGTTATGGTGGTGCAAATCAATTACCGGTAACTAATATAAACACAAACAACCCATCTATAACAACTACAAACAAATATCTAAATGCACCTAAACCATTACATAGTTATTCGGCACAAATTTTCTCACAGCAAGGGTTGATTAGAGATCCAGTAAGAGGACCTATAACAAGTAGTGCATTACGTGAAAGCCCGTCAAGAGTTGGATGGGGAGTTAGTACACCCGGTAGACCAATCTATAAAGGTGGACATACTGATTCTACAATTGCCGGAGGTACAGATGGACTATCAGCAGAATCATTAGCAGTTATATCTCGCCGCACTGGACATAGTATTGTTATGGATGATGGTGATTCAGCCGGTACTGATCAACTAGTGCGTATAAGAACATCATTGGGACATCAAATAACAATGAGTGATGATGGTCAAACATTATTCATTATTCATGCCAACGGACAAAGTTATATTGAATTGGGTAAAGAAGGTACTATTGATATGTACGCTACTAATAGTGTAAATATCAGAACACAGGGTGATTTAAATTTACATGCTGACCGTAATATTAATATTAATGCCAAAAAAGATTTAAATATACAAGCTGACAATATAAAACTTAATGCTGAAAAAGATATTTCTTTTAGAGCCGGCGCAAACTTTAGCGGATATACTTTGGGTAAATATACAGTAAAAGTTGACGGAGCAATGAGTATGAGTGCAGGAGGAGAAGGATCATATGCTAGTAGTGGTACTATGTATATTAATGGTAGTATAATTAATTTAAATACAGGATCTACTTCAGTTACCCCGGCAGAAGTATCAAAAATTCCAATCGTAGCCCACACTGATACGTTGTTTGATGCAACTAAGGGTTGGGCAGCAGTACCGGGATATTTATTGTCAATTGTAAGTCGTGCCCCTGCTCACACACCGTGGGCTAATGCAAATCAAGGGGTTGATGCTAAAGTAAATAATAACAGCAGTGGAGCATTTTAATGCCAAGTTCTCAGAGTCAAACATATAGTGATGCATCAAAGTTGCCACCAAACAATCCGGTAACACCCGCCACACTATCCACTGTGCCTGCAGCGGGTACAGTTAGCACTTCATTGAATCCAGGAGTTACAGCAGGCTTGATCGGTTCTTCTGCATCGCAAGCGGCTGCAACAGCGCAAAGTGTAGTGGGTACTGGCACTGGAGTTATTATTGATGCCAAAGGCACGGTTAATGCAGCAATTGGAGTTTTAGCACAAACTCCACAACAATTAGAAGCAGCGGGCATATTGAAACCAGGCGCGGGAGCATTAGTTACTGGATTGATTCAGCGCGGAGTAAATGTACAATCAGCAATGACTAACAATTTATTTACAGGAATGCCCGGAGCACATAATTTAACTACATTACTTAATAATGTCAAAGCACAAGCAAGCGCACAAGTTGTTAACTTTCAACAAGCACAATCAGCCATGATGATGACAGGGGCAATCACTGGAAAAGAACAACCAGGCCTTATTGCAGGCATAATAAATGCAGCAGCACAAGTTGGGCCTCAAGCTACTGCTGCATTTTTACAAAACTCTGCAACTGAAGTCCCAACCGCTGCTGCCGCTGTATCAGTAAGTATGCAATCTTCATCTGGATCAGGAGTACCGTTATCTAAAAGTGGTGGCATCAGCGCAGGCAGTGGAGGAGGTGGCTTATCTAGTAGCGGTGGAGTTGGAATAGCCGGCGGCGAATACAATACAGTTAAAAATGCTAGTTCATCTATAGGATCTCCACTACCACCGTCAGCAGCCCCACCAAACCCGCAATCAGTTGGGGCAGCTTATGCTACATCTAGTGGCACTGGTATACCACTATCAGCTAGTGGAGGAAAGAAAGTTTAATGGCAACTATTCCCAATTTAGGTGCTCTAGCTAATGTAGCAGGATCTATATCCTCTGGAAATTTTGCATCAAACTTAGCAACAACCGTAGCAGGTGGATTAGGTTCAATTGGTGCATCATTAACAGGAGTTGGTGATTTAGCTGGAGCAGCAGGCGGCGCATTAAACAATCTAACTAACGCCGCCGGCGGGATTGCTAGTGGATTGACAGGGGCGGCCGGAGATGCATTAAACAATGTAGCCGGCGCAGCAGCAAGTGCCTTAGGTGGTGCAGCAGGCAATCTAACAGGAGCAGCAGCCGGTGCATTGGGCGCAGCAGCAGGCAATCTAACAGGAGCAGCAGCCGGTGCATTAGGTGCAGCAGCAGGTAATCTAACAGGAGCAGCAAGCAATCTATTAGGTGGCGCAGCAGGTAACCTATTGGGTGGTATAAAGCCACCGGCACTACCTGGATTAGCAGGTGCTATGGATGCTGCCAAAGGTATAGCAGGGTCAGCATTTGGTGCAATAACAGGATCGTTTAAGCCATTCGCTGCAGGGATTCCTCAAAATTTAACTTCAATCTCTATAAAGAATGCAGCAGCAGCGGCTGCTGCGGATGCAAGTAGCGCAGTTAGCGGAATAGCTGGCGCAGCAGGTGGCGCACTTGGTAACTTAACTGGTGCAGCAGGTGCATTAGGTGCAGCAGCAGGTGGCGCACTTGGTAACTTAACTGGTGCAGCAGGTGCATTAGGTGCAGCAGCAGGTGGGGCACTTGGTAACTTAACTGGTGCAGCAGGTGCATTAGGTGCAGCAGCAGGTGGGGCACTTGGTAACTTAACTGGTGCATTAGGTGCAGCAGCAGGTGGGGCAGCGGGCGCTGCCTCGGCACTGGCTAGTGGTATAAGTAATTTGCCCGGTGGACTAAATGCAATTGCATCAGTAACAAACTCGGCCACTGGAGTACTTAATGGTGCAGCAAGTTTAGGAGCAGTTGGTGCAATTGCTAATAATTTATCAGCAGGAGCATTAAATGGAATCAGCAGCGCCGCCGCATCATTAGGATCAGCCGCATCATTATTAACCGGATCAGCATTAACGGGTGCAGGAAGTGCATTAAATGGGATAACAGGCGCAGCAGGTGCAGCATTGGGTAATTTAACAGGCGCAGCAGGTGCAGCATTGGGTAATTTAACAGGCGCAGCAGGTGCAGCATTGGGTAATTTAACAGGCGCAGCAGGTGCAGCATTGGGTAAGTTAGATGGATTAACAAAAGGACTTCAAGCAGGAAAGTTAGGATTAGCATCATTAGCATCAGCTGGTTTGCCCGCAGGTGCAGCAGCAGCACTTTCTGCTAGTATGAACGCACTAAGTTCATCAAGTCCCTTCCCAATAAAAATGCCCTCAATTGCAACAGGAACAATTGATAGAGGTGAGATTACAGCGTTAGCTAGTAAACTATTAGGAAATCCATTAATACCTGCGCCAAACTTCAGTATGGAAGCAGCTAAAAAAGATATTGCTGATAGCAATGCTAAACTTGAAGCACATGCTAAAATAAAAGCTGAAGGTGATGTTGAGAGAGCAAAATATGAGAAATTAATGAATGAAGCTATAGCAGCATTTGAAACTGCTAAAAATAGTTTACCGGCAGGTGATCCAGAAATAGAAACTTTAAGAAAAGCAGCAAGAGCAGCAATTTTCAAATCTAGTGATGTTGGGACAGAATGGTATAGAAAAGAACAAACTGCACTAGGTTTTAAACCGGTTATATAAATAAGTTATAGGATAGATTATGCCAACATATATTGGATTCAGTACACAAAATGCAAATAAACCTAGGTCTACTAATTTACCTGCGGCTCCTCAAGGCGGAACGGGCGGAACAATTAACCCAGTAATTACTGGGAATAAATTTGGGTTATATGATACTCCGTTGGTTATCCGTGACTTTATTAATGCATTGAATATACAACAGGGACAAAAAGTAGGACAACCCGGATATGGCACTTCTCTTTGGTCATTTGTGTTTGAACCTAACACACTTGATACTCAGTTTGAATTAGAGAATGAAATTCGCAGGGTAGCAAATCAAGACCCTAGAATGATAGTCAATTCAGTAAAAGCATATCCTCAGGAAAACGGTATATTGCTTGAAGTTGAAATGGCTATAAGTCCCTTCAACCAAGCACAATTATTAAGCGTATTCTTTAATAACTCTACAAATACTGCTGTTTTACAATAACCCTAAAAAACCCAGGTTCTCAGGTATGATAAATACTTAAAAGAGAATACTTATGGCTACAAGTTCAAGACAATCAGCATTATTTGGCGTAAATGACTGGAAAGCCATTTACCAAACCTTCCGTGAGGCAGATTTTAGAAGCTACGACTATGAAACATTACGTAAGAGTTTTATAGATTACTTACGTGCATACTATCCTGAAACCTTCAACGACTATATTGAAAGTTCAGAATTCATCGCCCTACTTGACGTTATGGCGTTCATGGGACAAGGTCTTGCTTTCCGAAATGACTTAAACACCCGTGAAAACTTCATGGATACTGCTGAACGTAGAGATAGTGTTATCAAATTGGCTAATCTAGTAAGCTATACTCCTAAACGTAATTTAGAATCACAGGGTTATTTAAAAGTAACTAGTATTCAAACTTCACAAAATATTACTGATTTAAATGGATTCAATTTAAGTAATATTCCTATTTTATGGAATGATCCTGCTAACCCATATTGGTTAGAACAATACAATACAATCATTAATGCTGCATTAATTAACACACAACGAGTTGGATTACCGGCTAATACAGCACAGATTCTTGGTGTAAAAACTGACGAATACACATTACAAATTCCAGCAGGAAGTTTACCTGTTATCCCGTTTAATTCACAAGTTAATGGTATAAACATGAATTTTGAATTGTGTAGTGTAAGTACCGTAGGTGAAGATTATGTATATGAAATTCCACCTGCACCTACTAACAGATTCAATATGCTATATCGCAATGATAAACTTGGGTATGGCAGTCCAAACACAGGATTCTTCTTTTATTTCAAACAAGGATCATTAACTAATTTTGATTTTACCTTGCAGCAACAAATTGCTAATCAAACAATTGATATTGATATACAAGGTATCAACAATACTGATACATGGTTATATGAAATTAGCAGAACAAATGGTGCATTTGGTTTATGGAAAAAAGTAGATAATATTTACGCTGATGCATACTTACAAACTGAAAGCAGTATTAAGAAAATCTTTTCAGTTAACAGTAGATTCAATGACCAAGTAACTTATGTATTTGGCGACGGTGTGTTTAGTGATATCCCTGTTGGTAACTTTAGAGCATATGTTCGTGCTGGTAATGCACTAACATATACTATCCAGCCAACTGAAATGCAAGGTATATCTATATCATTTAATTATGTAAATAGAGTTGGTGTACAAGAAACATTAACGCTTGGACTATCATTACAAGTTCCAGTATCAAATGCTCAAGTGCGTGAATCAATTGCTGATATTAAGCAACGTGCTCCAAGTCGTTACTATACTCAGAATCGTATGGTCAACGGGGAAGATTATAATAACTTCCCTTACACATTGTATAGTTCAATTATTAAATCAAAAGCTATTAATCGTAGTAGTGTTGGTGTAAGTAAAAATTTAGATTTATTAGATCCAACTGGTAAATATAGTAGCACCAATAGTTATTCCAATGACGGTGGATTATGGTTAGACAATACAGAAGGTTATTCATTACTTACTATTAATAACCTTAGTGATATTACTACATTCTTAACAGATACTTTAGCTGCTATCTTAGCTGATAACAGGTCTTTACAATATTATATTCAAAATTATCCTAGATATGCAATTGGACCTAGTTCAGATACTAGTTTAGTAAGTGATCCAAATGAAGGTACAGTATATTGGCATGCCAGTACAGTAGATGCTAACAGTTTAACTGGTTATTTTTATAACATAATAAACGGTGGTGATAACCCAATACCAATTGGTACATACTCAACATACAATACAAAGTATATAACTAAAGGTGCTTTATTAAAATTCAAAGCGCCGGCAGGTTACTATTTTGATAATACCAATAGATTACTAAGTGGCGTTCCGGGCGCCAGTGGTAAAACATATATTTGGACTACTGTATTAAATGTAATCGGTGACGGTTACAATAATGGATTGGGTCAATTTGCAAACGGCACAGGTGCAATAACATTGAATGGTTATGTACCATCAGTGGCAATAATTACAACAGTAATACCAGCATTTGAAAACACATTGCCTAACTCAGTTATAAATGATTGCACTATCAGATTAGAATTGCAACAAAACTTTACTTTGGTTTTTAATAATTCATTAACTATTGCACAAACTCGTTGGAGTGTAGAATCAGTTACTAATTCAAACTATTTTGTAAAATTTGAAAGTAACGGCAATAGATATACGGTTACATATCGTGCATTAGCATATTATTTTGGTAGTGTAGCTGATACTAGATTCACATATGAATCAGGTAAGCTAGTATATGATCCATTCTCTGGTGTAATTTTACAAGATTTTGTAAAAGTATTAACTACTAATACACAGCCAGGATCTAATTATCCTTTAACTGAACCAGTAACTGCTAGTATCATTGGTCAAACGGTTGAAAGTGATGGGTATATTAATGACTTTGAAGTAGAAGTCGCTAGTATAGATGTGTACAACAGATCCGTATTAAATAATCCTGACTTCTTTAATGAGATTACTGGTTATATTACCGGCAATAGTAATATAGGAGTTTATTCATTTTTTGTAACTACACAAGATGCAATTAATTTAACTAGATTACAATTGATACCTTCAACCAGTTTGAATTATCAATTTGCTACAAAAACTCAAATTGAAGTTGTAAAATATGAATATCCTGCTGGTCAATTATTTTATGCATATAACGAAAATGCATTTTATATAACTGTTCAAGATCCAATGATTGCTACTCCATACTATACATTGGTTATTCAACCGCAATACAGTATGAAGCCTGGGCGTCAAGGATTACAATTCCAATATCGACACAACAGTAATAACACTACACGTATTGATCCGGCTACAACTAATATTATTGATTTATACGTAGTTACTCAGGCATATTATACTCAGTATCAAAATTGGATACAAGATACTACTGGAACAGTTCCTATGCCAACTAGACCAACCATTAATGATTTGTCTACTGCATACAGTCAAATTCAAGATTATAAAATGTTATCTGATAGTGCGATAATAAACAGTGTAGTGTTTAAACCATTATTTGGTGCTAAGGCTGCGGTTGAATTACGCGGCACAATTAAGGTTATTAAAAATTCTAACACTAATGCCAGTGATAGTGAAATTCGTAGTGCAGTATTAACACAAATGAATAATTATTTTAATATTAACAATTGGCAATTTGGTGACACTTTTTACTTTAGTGAATTGAGTGCATACATTCATGCCAATATTGGAGAGTTAGTAAGTTCTTGTGTATTAGTACCTAATGATCCTACGTTAAAATTTGGAGATTTATATGAAATTAAATGCTTGCCATATGAGATATTTGTAAACGCAGCCACATCAAATGACGTGGTTGTAATCGCAGCATTAACACCCGCTGAATTACAAATAGCATAAGTAATATATAGCAACAGAGATTATTAAAATGGCAACAAGAATAAGAACACTAAATTTTTTACCAGAGATATTTAAAACAGAAACCAACGCACAGTTTTTAGCTGCAACATTAGATCAACTAGTTGCACAGCCAAATACTAAAAAAGTTGAGGGTTATATAGGTAGTAAGTTTGGGTATGGTATTAATGCTAAAGATTATTATGTAACTGAACCCACTAAAACTAGGGTTGATTACCAATTAGAGCCTGGTGTTGTTTTCTTAAAAGAAAATCAAACAACAGCAAAAGATTTCATTAGTTATCCTGGTATAATTGATGCATTAAAACTTGAAGGTGGGGTGACCGCCGACAACAATCGTTTATTCAATAGTCAATTCTATTCATGGGATTCGTTTACCAACCTAGACCCTATAATTAATTTCAATCAATATTATTGGTTGCCTGAAGGACCAGAACGTGTAATTGTTTCCTCAGATATTGTATATAACAGTTCAAGTTATGTTATACAAGATGAAGCTACGTATTATTTGATTTCATCGGATATTGATTCGATCCCTGCATCTAATCCATCTCTAACGTTATTGAGAGGCGGTACATATACATTTACTGTAAACCAAGATACTCAATTCTGGATACAAGGCGAGCCGGGTATTACTGGGTTAAGCCAAACACAACATAATGTACAAACTCGTGATGTATATGGTGTTACAAATAATGGTGCATCTCAGGGTGTTGTATCATTCACAGTACCGGAAAAAAATGCATTAGATGGGCAAATATTTCCTGGTAATAACAGAGTTGATGTAGTATCTACTATTCCTTTTAGTCAACTAAACGGAGCTTTTGTAAATGCAATTGGTGGCATTGACGGTATAACTTCATTAGATGGTCTAACTGTAATGTTTTACAACACCGGCACATATGATGAAATTGGATACACAAATAAATTTTACGACCAAACATTATATGATGAAGAAGGTGGTGTTCCGTATGTAGAAGCAACCGATTACCCTGGCTCATCTATTTTTGATAATAATTATGAAGGTGGATTTTATACTCCGGTCAATGCTAATTTTTATACTATAACTTTATTGGGTGAAATAGATAATCCTATCATCCAATTAACTCCATCCTCTGCTATTCCAATTGAACAACAAATAACAGTTGCGTATGGTACTGATTGGGCTAATAGAAATTTTTATCGTAGTGCAATTGGTGAAATAACATTAGAGCCATACAATAGTCCTATTTTAAATACCTTATATTATCAAGATGGTTCTTCACCTACTAAAGTAGGTATTATTAATATTATTGATAACAATACTACAAATCAGATTGATGTAATTAATAATATTTTAGGTAAAAAGAATTATACAGCACCAAATGGTGTTGTGTTTACTAATGGATTGAAAGTATTATTTCAAGGTAATGTTTTCCCTGAAAGTTATAATAATCAAGAATACTATGTAGAGGGTGTGGGTACTTCAATTGAATTAATACCAGTTACTACATTAGTATCACCGGGTTTATTCTCAGAAGGTGAATATATACCATATGACACTTTGTCATATGATATTGGAAATTATGATAGTAGTTTGTATATTCCTATAGAGCCTGACTATATTACTATTGCTAGAAATTCTATTAATAGAAATGCATGGTCAAGAAGTAACCGATGGTTTCATATTAATGCTATTAATGCATCCGCAAAATATAACAACAATCCTAGCTTAGTTACACAATATACACAGATTGATAACAAAGCAAAACGTCCAATTATTGAATTTTATCCTAATATTCGTTTATTTGATTCAGGTGCTGTGGGCAAAGATCCAATTGATTTTATTGATACCAAAACAACAGACGCATTTACATATGTAGCAGGTCAAACTAATTATTATCCAGATGTTGCTGGATGGACTACTTATAACGCTACAATTGCGCCTGTTACTAGCGCAATTACTTCAAAAATAGCAACCGCTACCTATGCATTATTGAATCAAGTTACCTTAAATAATGTAGTTGGTTTACATGTAAATGATACTATAACATTTGGCGGATCTGTGTTTGGTGGAATTTCTTCCGCTACTACATATTATATCACTGGTATTGTTGATAATAATATTACAATCTCTACCTCAAGACAAGGTACTAATTTAGTATTATCAACTGCAAGTGGTACTATGTCTACTTCTATATATTCATATAGCACTACTATTACAATACCTACAATTGATGTATCTGGATTATTTGAAGTAGGACAATATTTAACTGATTCTACTAATTTATTACCTGAGATTACATTTATTACTGCTGTTACAACAGTAGGGTCAAACACAATAATAACTATTTCCTGGGATAATTATTCTGTAATTCAAGCTACGTCAGTTGCATCAATCGTAACTGCTGATACCCCGTTGTCAAACTATGCTCTTTTTAACGGATCAAGAATAGTATTTGCAACTGATTCTGATGCAGCAGTTAGAAACAAAATATATATTTCACACTTTTCTATAGTAACTCCGGGCACTGCTCCAATCATTACTCTAACAGAAGCATCTGATGGGCTAGTATTACCAGATGAACAAACTGCGGTATACAGAGGATATAATTATAAGGGCAAAGATTTCTATTTTAATGGTGAAGTGTGGACTGAAGGCCAACAAAAAATCACAGTTAATCAAGCACCTAAGTTTGATGTGTTTGATAGTAACGGAATAAGTTTTGGTGATACTACCGTTTATGTTGGTACTTCATTTACAGGATGTACATTATTTTCATATGGTTTAGGCACTGGTGCTAATGATACAGTATTGGGATTTCCTTTAAGATATAGTTCAGTAGATAACGTTGGTGATATTAGTTTTGACGTAACATTAAACTCCGCTTCTTTTAATTATGTAGAGGGAACAAAATCAATCAATCAAAAAGTTAATACAGGTTATGTATTTAATTATGTAAATCTTCCAACTGTTGGTATAAAACCGCAAAGAGAAATTGGTTGGCAAACTGCTGTTTCTCTTAGTGCCCAATATCAAATTTTTGAATTTAATTATGATCCAATAGCAACAGGTAATATATTTACGTGTGATATTGCACCAATTGTTACTAATCCAACTAAATGGCCCTTAATACAAGTTTATATTAATAATAATTATTTACCTACACAATACTGGACAGCAACAACTAATGCTACTAATACGTCAACCGAAATTAGTATACCAAATATTGAAGCTGTGCCAACTATAGTTCAAATATTAATATTAAGTGACCAAGTAAGTAATACTGCATATTTTCAAACGCCAGTTAATTTAAATAACAACCCGTTAAACCAAGACCTTACTACTGCTAATATTGGTGATATTCGCGGACAATATCAAAGTATTTTCTTTAACAATCCTAACACAACCGGCGAAGTGTTTGGTCCAAACAATTATCACGACTTGGGTAATTTAGTTCCATGGGGAAATAGAATTATTCAAAACAGCTCCTCATTAGCAGCAGTTGGAACATTTTTGCGTAATCAAACACATGATTTGTTTAATTCTATATTATATAACAGCAGAAGTTATATTACTTTTAAAAATCTATTAGTAGATACAGTTAATAATACTGATTATAGTAGAATGTTAACTCCTTCTCAAATGCTTGATAATGCATTGGATCAAATTAATGCATCACATACCAATGACCAATCATTCTTTTGGAGTGATATGTTGCCATCAAAGGCACCGTATATTGTTAATTCATATAGTTTTGCTAACTCACTTAACATTAGTATCTACCCTCTAAGTCACATTTATAATTTTGCTACAGCAAACTATAATGGTATATTAGTATATTTGATTCGTAATGGGGTTCAAAGTCAATTAATTAAAGGTGTTGATTATACTGTAAGTACAGACAGTCCTTCATTGACGGTTACGTTAGATTTATTACCTAATGATGAAATTATAATTAAAGAATATAATCAAACATACGGTAACTATGTACCTAATACGCCAACCAAACTAGGCTTATATCCTTCTACTATACCAAAAGTATTTTTAGATACTGCATACAATCCACAAACATATTTCATTGTGGGACATGACGGTTCGTTTAATAAATTATATGGAACATACGATTCAACTAATAATACATTAAGCGATTTTAGAGATCAGGTATTACTTGAGTATGAAACTCGTGTATATAACAATTTAAAATTAAGTGAGACAGTTCCGGCCGGCACCTACCAAGGTGTTGTAATACCTGGCTTCTTCAGAACAACTGATTATTCATATGATGAGTTCTTAGAGATATACAGTGAATCTTTCTTAAGTTGGATAGGTCAAAATAGAATCACTTATAAAACACAATTTTATAATAAAAATAATCAATTTACCTACAATTATAGAGATAGTGGTAATAAGATAAACAATCAACCAATTGAGCAAGGGTATTTTAGAGGAATGTATTTGTATTTCTATGATACAGCTACCCCAAACGAAACGCCATGGGAAATGTTAGGTATAACAGATCAACCAACTTGGTGGACAACTAGATATGGTCCTGCTCCATATACAAGTGAAAACTTAGTGTTGTGGGAAGATTTAGCCGCCGGACTAGTTTGGAATAATGGAAATTCATATGTAAAGCCTAGCTATATACGTAATGGATTATTAAATATAATCCCGGTCAATAGTGCTGGAGATTTAATATCACCATTTAATTCAATTGTAGGAAATTATAATCAAAATATTTTCCAACGTGATTGGATTGTTGGTGATGTGGGTCCTGCTGAATTCAGCTATCGTAGAAGCAGCACCTGGCCATTTGATTTAATGCGTATATTAGCAGTAACTAAACCTGCTGATTTCTTTAATCTTGGCATCGATGTAGACAATTACAAATACAATTTAGAATTCAATCAATATCTAGTAAAAGATAGAAGTCATTTGGTATTATCTGATATACCAGTATATGGTAATGGTACACCTGCAACTAGCTATATTAACTGGATTGTAGATTATGAAAAACAAGTTGGGGTGGACTCAACTACTAACATTACCACACTATTAAACAACTTAGATGTTCGTTTAATCTATCGCATGGCTGGCTTTGGTGATAAGAATTTATTGCAATTCTATGTAGAAAAGAGTTCAGCCAATAGCAATAATAGTTCATTATTAATCCCTGATGAAAGTTATGGTTTATTGTTATATGAAAATCAACCATACGATAGAATCGTATATAGCGGGGTTGTAATACAAGTAACTGAACACGGTTATAAAGTATATGGTAATAGCCAAACAAATGCATATTTTAAAGTAGCTGTTCCTAAGTTTGGCGGTACTACAGAAAAAATCACTGTAGAAAATTTATCAGTATCACTTACACCAACTTTTTATGACATCACTGAAGAAATACCTTACGGCACTGAATTTTATAGTGTTCAACAAGTATCACAATTTTTAGTTAGTTACGGTGAATATTTAAGATCACAGGGTGTGTTGTTTGATCAAATTGAAAACGGTATACCAATCAATTGGTCACAAATGGTTGCTGAATTTTTATATTGGGCACAAACTGGATGGGAAATTGGCAGTATTACTACAATAAACCCGGCTGCAACATTGTTGGCTATTGATAAAGAAAGTCGTATTGTTCAACCGTTAACAGTAAGACAAACTAACTTTATATTAAATCAAAACTTGTATCCTATACAAAATACTGATTTGTCAATTGTACGTGATGGCACATTATTTACGGCACACCCATTAGCTTCGGGTGATAGTATTAGCTATGGTCAATTTAATATAAGCAACATTGAACATGGTATTGTATTTGATAATACGACATTATTCAATGATGTAATTTATAATCTAGTTACTGGTTTACGTCAGAACAGAATTTATGTTCGTGGAACAAAAACTGCTGATTGGAATGGTAATATTGATGCATTTGGATTTATATTAAACCAAGACAATATTGCTGAATGGTCAAAAGAAGTAAAATACACAAAAGGTTCTATAGTAAAATATAAAAACAAATATTGGTTTGCAACTAGTATTATCCAAGCAAAAGAAGTATTTGATGAACGTGATTGGAAAGAAACTGATTACAACGAAATACAAAAAGGATTGTTACCAAATAGCAGCACCAGATCATATGAAAGTACATTATACTACAATGTAGATAAAGCTAACTTGGAAAATGATGCAGATTTATTATCTTTCTCATTAATTGGATATCGTCCAAGAGAATATATGTCTGTAGCAGACCTTACTGATATTACACAAGTTAATGTTTATAAAAATCTAATCAAAGAAAAGGGTACACTAAATGCTGCTAATGCATTTAAGGGTGCTAACTTGCCACAGGGTGGTATTGATTATGATATCTATGAAAACTGGGCTATTAAATCAGGTGAATTTGGCGGAATATTAAACAATAACTATGTGCAATTTAGATTAAATCAAACTGAATTGACCGGTAATCCTTCTATAGTTGGTTTAACTACGGGTAACTATCAAACGGGTGTTCAACAAGAAGTATGGTTGTATAATTTATTTAATTATGGCACCCCAATCACCTCACCTAATGTATTACCTACATTAGCTACTGCTACTCCATCTACATTATATCCAACAGCTGGATATGTTAATTATGATGATGTAAAGATGGCTAGCTATTATTATTCTGGATTGTCTACGGCACAAAACTCAGTAGGAACAACAATTCCAATTAATGAATTTTATGTACGTGATTATGTTTGGTTAGCTAATTATCTTTCAACTTGGCAAGTATATACCCCTACAAGTTTAGGTTCAGTTATTAATGCAAAAAATAATCTGAATGGTACAGTAACAATAACTTTTAGTCAAGCACATAATTTAAAACGTTATCAACCGTTTGCGATTGTTAATTTTAATGCAGCAATTAATAATTATTACATTGTAGCAGCAGTAGTGGATCCATTCAATGTTATAATTAATTTGTCATTGAATCCTCAATTAACTAACCTTACTGGGCAAGGAATTGGATTCAAATTACAAAGTCAACGTGTAGCCACTGCGCCTGAAATAATTAATTTACCGTTGTTAGATAATGAATTTAATAAATTAAAAGTTTGGGTTGACACAAACAATGACGGTAGTTGGGCTGTATATCGCAAGAGTTTAAACTATCAATATAGTAAAGAAATTGTAAAAACAAACAGTACAACTTTTGGTAGTGCAGTTGCATATTCTACATTGTTGGGTTATATGGTAAGTAATGCCGGCGCTGGCATTGTCTATAGATATGCATATGATAATTCAACCTCTAGTTACATTGAAAAACAAACTATTACACACAGTACATCATTTGGTTCAAACATAACATATATTGATGATTTGTTTGTAATATCTCAACCAACGAGTTCACCAACTGTTTATGTTTATAAATTAATAACTACCACATTGGTTAATGAATTGCAATTATATCAAACTATAACTGCACCAGGGGGTGTAACAACCTGGGGTACTTCAACAGCATTGTCAGGGGATCAAAATTGGTTGTACATATCTGATATAGATAATAACAATGTTTATGTATATCGCAAGTCCGCTATTACTAGTTTATATGAACAAGTAGCAATACTAACTGTTGCAGGATTATCTGCTGGTGATGAGTTTGGGCATTCAATCGCCACTGATTATTACGGAGATACAGTAGTAATAGGGACACCGTATAAAGATTATGATGTCAATACTCAAAATTACGGATACACATATGTATTCTCACGCACAATAGAAAATTTTGAAGCACAATCTACTAGCCAAGCATATATACCGTTAACCTTTGCGTTAGCATGGACTCCGGTAACATTGTCAACTACGGCAAGAAGTATATTAAGTAACGCAATTACACTTGATAGTGTTTCTGATTTAAAAGCAGGTGCTGAGGGTACCCCAATTGTCTTTACTGGTATAGCATTTGGCGGCATTGCAACAAATACAGTTTATTATGTAAAAACTATTGATCAATTGGGTTCTACTATTACAGTATCTTTAACCAGAAATGGTACTACTTTGTCTCTTACTAATACTGTTTCAGGTACTATGACTGCAACTGGACAAACAAATCCTTTATATGTAGCAGTTAATGGTAGTGAGTTGGCAGACAATAAGTATGCGGTTATCGACTCTACATTCTATGTATATAGTAATGCAACACCCACATTAAATGCAGGTGATATAATTAATGTAAGTAGTACAAATTTCGTATTAACTCAAACACTAACCAATGAGCAAACTCCTAGAGTTGGTGTAGAATTTGGTACTAGTGTAGATACAAATACATTTGCAAATGAAATTTTAATTGGTGCTCCTTTTGAATTGTCTTATCAAAACTACGAAGGTGCTGTTCATAGATACACAAATGGTGGTGAAAGATACGGAATTATTATTGGAACTGCTGATTGTAATATAACTGCTGCTAGAACTATTTTGTTAAATGGATTTAAAGTTGTATTACCAATTGGTAATGCAGCCGCAGCAGCCAATGCAATCAATGCAGCAAGAATTACAAATGTCTATGCATCTACCGCAGATGGTAAATTGGTTATATCCTTGATAAATGTAAATTTAGGTATTGCAGGTAATAAATTATCATTATCTGTGTTAAGTGCTATTACATTGAATGAGATGGGTATAACTTTATACAAACAAACTCAAACAATAAATTGTCCACACCTAACGGGCAGAACACAATTTGGTACAACAGTTAAGTTTGACAGTTCTAACTCTGGATCATTTATAGCAAGCGCACCAGTTGGTGCAAGATATTCAGCTACTACATTTGACTTTGTTGACGATGAATTAGACAATGATACAGTATTTGACAATAATGCAACGCAATGGGTTGACACATTCCGTAATGCAGGCGCAGTATATATGTTTGACTATTTGGCTAACTATGATGAAAACATTAACGCCCCTGGTAAATTTGTATATGCACAAAGCACAAATGCACAAGATTTAGATTATGGCGCACAACCATACTATGGCACTGCATTAGATTTCAATAATAACACAGTTACTATTGGTACACCAAACTTTAAACCAACTAGCAACCCAACTAATCTAGCTGGTCAAGTGGTTACTTATGTAAGCAATAGCAGCACCCCTGATTGGACTGTATATAGAAGCTCCTCTGAGGTAGTAGATATAAATGGTGTATTTAATATCCAATTGTTCAGTGCAAATACTAATGAAACATTAATAAACTTAGATTATATAGATCCGTTGCAAGGTAAATTATTAGGAGCAGTTGCTGAAAATATTGATATCGTTTCTAATATAGACCCAGCATCATATAATTCAATTAATAATCAGTCAGGATTAGTTTGGGGCGCAGATAAGATAGGTACATTGTGGTTTGATACTAGCAATACTCGTTTTATGAATTATCATCAAAATGATATAGCTTATAATAGTCAGTATTGGGGTAGAGTATTTCCTGGTAGTGATGTTTCAGTATATTCATGGGTTGCAAGCAATGTAATACCTGCACAATATACAGGTCCCGGAACCCCATACAATACTGATACTTACACTATCCGTGGCACTGTTAATGCTGAAGGGTTAATCAGTCCTATCTATTATTTCTGGGCTAGAAACACTAATATTGTATTTGATAAGTTAGGAAAAACTTTAGCTGATTCTACATTGCAGTTATACATAGCGAACCCACAAAACACCGGTATTAGTTATTTTACACCATTGTTATCTAACGTATTTGGATTATACAATTGCATTCCTTTTATAAATGCTACTGACACTGTGTTGCAGCTTGGGTATGCAATTAGTAACAATGATGATGTTGCTCATACACAGTATAGTTTAATCCGAGCAAATTATGCTGATGATTTCTTACCGGGAATCCCTGGCTCGGGCGCAGCATATCAAAATCATGCATCAGTTGGAATAACTGAACCAATTGGTTTATATAACAGGATGATAGACAGTATGTGCGGTGTGGATAATGCAGGTGGTGTTGTGCCCGACCCATTATTACCAAAAGCAGTACAAACAGGTGTATTAGCTAGACCAAGACAAGGTTTCTTCTATAATAGATTTGGTGCATTGAAGAATTATTTACAGTATGCCAATGTTATATTAGCGCAATTTCCTATAACAGAAACAAGAAATATACAATTATTAAATAGCGAAAATCCTGAAATACTTGATGAAAACGGTAATGTAATATTTGCAGCTGGGCAGCGTTATGATACTAAAAAATACTGGAATACTATTAATTGGTGGGCACCTGGTTATAATGATAACACTAAGTCATCATTACAAGTACCCGTATATTCAGATTTATCTACACTAAGTGTACCCGTAGGTACAATCGTTACAGTTGCAATGAATGGTAACGGTAATAGTGAAACATATATATACGCTGCTGATGGCACTTGGATACGCATAGGACTAACCAACGGAACAATTGAATTTGATTCTGTACTTTGGGATTACACAAGTGCTAGATTAGGGTTTGGTGATAATTTCTTTGACACAACACCGTTTGATGAATACCCTTCAACTGAAACACGTTATATTGTTCGTTCATTGAATGAAGAAATTTATACAAATGAATTATTAATTTTTAGAAATAAGAGTTTGATTTTACTATTTGATTATATCCAAAGTGAAACTATTGAAAGTCAAAATTATTTAGATTGGTTAAACAAAACTTCATTTGTTGATGTTGCTCATACTATACGTGAATTGGTACCATTGGAAGTATTTCGTTCTGATAATCAAACATTCTTAGAAGGTTATTTGAATGAAGTTAAACCTTACCATGTTGTAATTAAAGAATTTATATTTAAATATACTAAAACTGATATATTTGAGGGTGACATTACTGACTTTGATTTGCCAGCACAATTTGACCCAACGATTGACCAGTTCCTTACACCTGAATTAGTATATGCTAATCCTAGTGGTAATTATCAATTCTTATCAACTGATCCAATATGGAACAATCCACTATACACTCAATGGTATAATAATTATGGATTAAGTATTGTTGGTCAAACTGACTATCAAATAGCAAGATTAGATTCATATATGGCATTAAATACCACTTCATGCTATGTTGATAACATTAATGGATTCCCAGTTACCGGTACTATCATGATAGGTACTGAGCAAATTGCATATATTAATAGAAATTTACAAACCGGAGAACTTACTGGTTTGTCAAGGGGAGTAAACGGTACTACAATTACTATTCATTTACCTGGCGAAAATATTTATATAGATTTATCTCCTATCGTTATATTGAATGAAGGAAGAGGTTACTCTAACCCACCAAGAATAATAGCTTATATAGATACTACGATCTACCCTCCACCAAGAACTCCTGCGCAATTCAAACCTATAATGAGTTTGGGTTCGGTCATTGGGGTAACTGTTATTAATCCAGGTGAAGGCTATGCTGCATTGCCTTCGATTATTATTGATCCGGCTTATGTTATTAGCATTACAGAGGCTCAAATAAATGTAGTAGATAATACAATAGAATTGTATAACCCTTTACTACAAACAGGTGATTTGATAACCTATACTATAGCGGCCGGCTCAACTGCTATAGAAGGATTAACAATTGGACAACGATATTATGTAGGTTTATTGGAAACGACCCCGGTACCTATATTTGCTCTTTATTCTAGTTATTTGGATGCTATAAACGACCATGATCGTATTCCATTATATACAACAGGATCCGGAACTCAGTATTTTGATCAGGGTGCAATTGCAAGTTGTGTAACCAGTGCGATGCCAATAAGAGAAAATAGTATATCATTAAAATATGATAGAACTTCATATACTTCTCAAGTTATACCTTGGGTTGGCGGTAATTTTTATGGCTCATTCTATGCAGGAACATTGTCTAATAGTAACAAGATAGCATCTTCATCTATATTGCTATATAGCGAGCAACCTCCAATTGAATCAATATTAGCCAGTGCTCAGGGTGAGACCTTTGAGATTTTAAATGTTGAGAATCAACAAAATATAACTTGGTCATCACGCACTAGAGATACTATACAAACGTATGGTTCTACTTATCCAACACTGTCATATCAAAACGCAATACGAATTAACCCAACAGTTGGTGGAGCACCAGTTGCCGGTAATATAGGTTCTACTATTGGTTTCTATGTTGGTATGCCTGTTAAATTTGTAGGATCTACTACTGGAACTAGATTAACAAGTAGTAGCCCAACAAGTACTACAACATATTATGTAAAATCTTTAGTTCAATTGCCTAGTGCAGATTATACTTTAACTACTGATTTGATAGTTGGTCAGCAATATGTAATCGCGGGATTGGGATCAACAAACTGGAATACTGTTGCAGGGACTATAGGAGTCACCTATTCAGTTGGAGATAACGTAATTGTTAAATCAACCGCATCTGGTTCAGGCTCAGCATTTTTATTAGAAGATACTGGCTTTACTATTTCTGATTCTGTAGATATTAACGGTAACCCGCAAAGCGTTTACTCACCTAACTTAGGTTCAAGTTATGTTAATATATCTGTTGCTGGATTGACATTATATGTAGGTGAATTGACAAATCTTGCTGTAATGACAATCAATTATAGCGGCATACGAACCGCAACAGCTACTACTTCTACAGTTAATGCAATATCTGTATTATTAACTCCAACTGGACAAAATGGTACAACTAATTTTTACACAGGACTACCAATCTTCTTCACTGGACATGTGTTTGGTGGAATAGAAGAAAATCAAACATACTATATAACTACAGTAATTGATAATCAATCATTCACGATGTCAGCATCAGATACTGCGCCTACATCATCTACTGTTACTGCAACTGCTTCTAGCAATGATTCAGTAACATGTGATACTGCACTTGGGTTGGTAATCAATGATCCTATTATATTTACAGGTGACACCTTTGGTGGCATAGTTGCGGGTACTACTTATTATGTAAGAGAAATATTCTCAGGAAATATACAATTTTCTATTGCAGCAGTAGTCAATGGACCGGCTGTAACATTAACAGATGACTCTGGGTCTTGCACATTTACTAGCCAACGTAATATCGTTAAATTAACTAATGGCACTGGTTTAATGACATTAAACGTGGGATTACCAGTAAGTCCTGGTCAAATCAATGGCCAACAGTTTACGTTATATGAAACTTCTACACAGTACACCGGTGTTTTTGGCACAGTTTCTAATTTATTAACAAGAAATATTTCAGCTACATTAGGAACTCTAAAGAGAATTTGTATCCCTTCAACAACTTTGGGATTAACCAATGTATATCAAAATATGCAATTTATTTTTGATAAAAGCATTGGTGGGTTAGTTGCTGCTACTCCATATACAATCACTAGTACAGGAACAACATCAATAACAGTAAATAGTACTACTAGTACAAATAATTGGTTGATATTAGATGTTGCATCAAACCCAGATTTAACAAATGTATTGTACGTGGGTATGCCATTATACTTCTCGGGCACATCATTGGGCGGAGTATCATTGGGTGAAGTGTATTATGTATATGAAATAGATAGTTCACCTCCAACAGGTCAAGGCAGATTTAAATTATCAGAAAATATTAATCTTACTAGTGTATATACATTGTTCAACAGCAATGGTGAAATGACAGGCACCGGTGAATCTTATGTAACTATATCAAACACAGTATTAAATTCAAGTCAGACAGCATCTAGTATTACTGTAGCTGATCCGACTGTAATTACAGTTTCAAATGGTTCTGCATTCCCCAATGGTACTGCAATAAGATTAACTACGACAGGAACATTACCAACTCCACTGACTACTGAATTAACATACTATGTTAGAAATAGAAGCGGTAATACATTTAATATATCATATACACCAACTAGTAGCTTAATTAAAACTACTGTATCGGGAACAGGTAAATTTAATGTAAATGCAATTGAAGTGTTGTTAACTCAGTACATAAACCCAATAAATCACGCAGTATTTGACGTAAGTTATATCTTGGGCGGGTATAGTTCAGCAATTACCACTAGTGGTAGTGGATATACTATTGACAACGTTATTACCATAGATGGATCATCAATTGGTGGTGTAAGCGGAGTAAATGATTTGTCTATTACTATTAATATGATTGACGGTAACATCCCAGTTGGGCAAGTTAGTCCACCTGTTTCAAATGGATCACTAGTTTCAGCGATATCTGCCGGTACACCTGCAGGTATTGTAGATAGTTATTATGTTAAAGTACTTTCAGAAAATCAAGTAGGTATATACAGTAATCCAACTCTTACTGTACCCGTAACAGGTCAAAATTTTAATTATACTGGTATAACTTCTACTTCAGTAACCTCAGTAACTGCATCAACTAATATATTAACTGTACTTGATTCTAGTAAGTTTAATGTTAATGATCCGGTAGTGTTTACTAATGTTGTTCCTGCTACATCAATAAGAGCAGGACAAACATATCAAGTTCTTACATTAGGAGATACCAATTTTGCTTTAATAGGTGCATTAACTAATACAGTAGGGCAAGTATTTGTTGCTACTACATCTGGTGCTGGTACTGGAACTGCTATTGCTAGCGTATACGGTGGCATCACCGCAGGTGAAACATATTATATTAAGAGCAAGCCATCGCCAACTGGTGTAACAATAGCTACTACGATTGGTGGGTCTACCTTTGATATAACTACTGATGTTATAGGATCAATGACAATGGCTAAATTTGGTGACTATGCATTGTTACCAGAACCATTCTTCTTTAATCCAAGTGTTGTAAAATATAACAATAGATTGTATCAATGTGTAGTTAGTAACAATGATCCTGACTTTATATTTGGTAAATGGGAATTATTAAATTCAAATAGCAGACAAATAAATGCATTAGATAGAATTGTTGGTTACTATCAACCTACTGTAAACATGCCAGGTAATGACATGACACAGTTGGTAACAGGAATCACCTATCCAAATAGCACATATTTAGCCAATGCATTTGCGCCCGCAGATGAATATCCGTTAGATACATTGTTGCAAGATCAACCGTTCTATGCAACTGGATTAAATCTTAAGGGTATAGTATGGAATGGTTTACATTACCTTGCAGTGTCCGATGCTGCTACTTATTCAGCATTCAACGTAAGCGCAGACGGAGTTAGTTGGACAATTAATAACTTAGCAAATCAATCACTTGGTATTACTGATTTGATATATGCCGGTGGTAGCTATGTTATTACTACAACTAATAGCGCAACTCCAATGCTAATAAGTGATAACGGATACAACTGGATTACAAATGGTACATTTACCCCATATGATAGTATCCCATATGATACTGGAAACTTTGACGTATCATTATTAAATGTATCATCATTATCATTAAATGGTGTTGCATATAACAATGGTTTATATGTTGCTGTTGGACAGGATATCATAACCTCTACTGACTTATATACATGGACTGAGCGTTATGCATTTTCAAATGGTTTAGTAAATTCATTTAATGGAATAACATATGTTAACACTAGTGGATTTACTGGATTTGTTGCTATAGGATTAGGTCAACGGCTAGTTAATGGCATTGCTACAAACGTAGCAATAATATATACTAGTACAACCGGACTTGTTTGGCGCCAAGTACCGTTCACTAGTAGTGAATATGGATTTAATGCTATTGCAGCAAACAATCAGACAATAGTTGCTGTTGGAGACAATGGTATTATATATACCAGCTTCAATACAATTGATTGGTTCCCTCAAACATCAGGTGTATCATATAATTTGAATAATGTTTATTGGGATAGTTATAGTAACATCTTTATAATAGTTGGTGATCACGGAACAATATTAACATCTGACATCAGTGGCATAACATGGGCAGATCAGTCAAGTTCCTCAGTAACTACTAATAATTTAACTGGGGTAACACATAACACAATTGACGGGCAGTATATTATTGTTGGTTTAGATAATACAATTTTATCTAGCACAGATACTATCACTTGGACATCAATAGGAACATTCAAAACTTTAGAATCAATTTATTCTATTCAAGGAGATAGTTTTGAGTATGGGTATGGACCAGAAGAATTGGTACCTGGCGTAGTATCTGATACATTGACTATGGTCGTAGCAACTCGTCCTGGTACGAACTGGGATGAAACAGTATACCAACATGTTGGCTATAATGTAGTTTCTACAGAAATAGCACCTACATCAAGTACGCAAACTGAGTATAGTTTTGCTAACTTAGTAACTACACCTGCGCAATTGAGTGTATTTGTAATTCATTATTCAACTGGCTTAAGCACCACACTATATGAAGGAACAGATTACACAATAAATTGGGTTAACAGTATTGTTACATTAAACACCAGTTTAAATTACAATCCTACTACTGATAAATTACGCATTGATGTATATGAAGTTGGTAACGGTGATCAATTAGTAAAGGCAAGTACCAAAACAGATCCTATTAGGATAAATTCTACTACAGGATTCCAAGAAATATATCTAAATGCAAATTATAGTGCAGGTATATTTCAAGGCTCAGGTATAATGAGACCTCAAACTTCTCCAATATATGTCAATGCAATACAAACTGATGGATTAACTAATACAATTACTTGTACTAGTGTTAATCACTTTATATTAAATAGTGCAATAACTTTCTCTGGTGCAATATTTGGTGGTATAGTTGAAGATCAAGTATATTATGTAAAATCTATTGGCGGTGTTTCTAATAGAATTACTATATCTGCGACATATAACGCAAGTACCGGAACAGCAGGTGAAACAGTAACATTAACATCAGCGACTGGCATTATGGAAGTTGTTATAAAAGTTGGTACAGGATCAGTATGGACACCACCTGCGGTGTATCATAACGGTACTCAACTCGTATTAGGAACAACTGCACCGATAACTAGAACAAAATCAATCACCAATACGATAACAACAATTTCAACTGGTGGATTAATACCCAATACGTCCATCACGTTTAGTGATACGATATTTGGTGGAGTATTGCAACCTGACACCGTGTATTATGTAAAAACTATATATGATAATAATGAATTCTCTGTGTCATTAACATCAGGTGGTGCTATATTAGAATTAACTGATGCAACTGGTGGAGCAACATTTGTAACAAATGATTTTGCTATTGGATTGACAAGTAACGGAATCGATGCTGCAATTATATTAGCGGTTGACTACGATGCTACAGTAGATTATATCTCTTATACATTAATGGGAGAAACATTACCAATACAGTATGGTTATACGATACCACAGATTCAAAAATTTACTGGCAATGGAACGACGGCTTCATTTGCATTAACCAATTATATTGGTGCAGATAATGCAACTAATGCTATCGTTGAGATTAATGGATTGCGTCAAACTAACTCTGCTTATGCCATCAATGCTGATAATAATACTATATTGTTCACCCCACCTCCACCAAACGGCTCTGTTGTTGCAATAACGTCATATAACTTAACCGAGAGACAATATTTAAATACTCAATATAACATAACTGGAAG
>Ga0209084_1000741_pt1 | contig 29844 bp, 30 predicted proteins | sample C_130820_MF_Meta_FD_187309 | JGI IMG/M metagenome (GOLD analysis project Ga0209084, IMG submission 187309) | Freshwater microbial communities from Lake Croche, Canada to study carbon cycling - C_130820_MF_MetaG (SPAdes) (version 2) | ecosystem: Environmental > Aquatic > Freshwater > Lake... | reverse complement strand
ATTGGGCATTGCCAGAAGATCGCACAGGCGGCAAATTAAAAACCTGAGGCAACACCATTTGGCGTAAATCCAAAACCAAACGAACCGTATTGGCCGTGTATTGCCCCACGCGTACACCGGTGATGAAAGGATCATCCGAACGAACTTTCCCCACCAATTCTTTGAGTGCAGGGTTGAGTTCAATCCCTTCAATGTCTACCGCTAAGCGTGGAGGGTTGGCAATAAAGAGTGGTGTAGTGGTGAGCGCCGCATCGCTTTCAATCGTGACGCGTGTGTAGTCGCTGGCTGGCCATACTCGCACTGCCAATATCGTGGCGCCCCACGCAATGTCTGCTCCGCCCAACATCAAAAGAGCGCTGGTGGTCTGTAGAAAGCGTCTACGTGGTTGTGGGTATTTCACGTCTGCATCTCCAAGCGCGCGAGCAACTCAGAGCCCAATGCGGTGTGAGACTTCAAAACTATATGGCGTTGGTCTTCGTTATCAACACTTATGTGCATAGCAATATCAGGCATTGGCAACACACAGTGGGCATTTGTAGGCCATTCGCAAAGTTTGAGCCCCTCGCTTGCAAATATGTCACGAAAACCAGCGTCTTCCCATTCTTGGGGGTCATTGAAACGGTAAAAATCAAAATGCCAAATATGACCTGTACTCACTTCATAAGGTTCTACCACCGCATAGGTGGGGCTTTTAACGCGACCAGTCACGCCCAAGGCTTGCAACAGATGGCGCACGAAGGTGGTTTTACCAGCGCCCAACTCGCCGTCTAATGTGATGCAGGCGTTTAAACCTGTTTTCTGGTGAATGAGAGATGCCGCCAATTGCTGGGCAAAGCCCGCAGTAGCTTGTTCGTCATGCCAGAGCAGTGTTTTTACAATGGTTGAATTATTCAAGGAAGTAGAGTGCCGATCGATCCCACATTGTTACTCGCGCACATTCAAAAAACAGGACATGCACTGGGATTTTCCCAAATTGCGGTGGCCCCTGTCGATTTGTCGTCCGCCGAGCCCGCTTTGCTGTCTTGGCTCGAGAAAAACTTTCACGGCGAGATGGACTATATGGCCCGCCACGGCCTCAAACGCGCCCGTCCTGCGGAGTTGGTGCCTGGTACGGTAAGTGTGGTCACCGCGCGTATGAACTATCTTCCGCAAGATACGCCAGCAGATTGGCAAGAGGTGGAGTGGAGGCGTTTGCACAATCCAACCGAGGCCGTGGTCTCTTTGTATGCCAGAGGACGTGATTACCACAAGGTGCTGCGCCAACGCTTGCGCCAACTGGCCCAAGAGGTTGAAAACTATCTGGCTGGGCAAGAAGATTCACTACAAACCCGTGCGTTCACGGATTCTGCGCCCGTGTTGGAAGCCGAATTAGCCACGCGCAGTGGACAAGGTTGGCGCGGCAAACACAGTTTGGTGCTCAACCGTGACGCTGGGTCGATGTTTTTCTTGGGCGAGATTTTTTTAAATATTCAGTTGCCTGTGTCAGAGCCTGTCTCTGACCATTGTGGGCATTGCACTGCTTGTATAGACGTGTGCCCCACAAAAGCCATAGTCGCGCCTGGCTTGGTCGATGCAAGGAAATGTATTTCATACCTCACCATTGAGCATGCAGGCTCTATTCCTGAAGAGTTACGTCCTTTGATAGGTAACCGTATTTATGGCTGTGATGACTGTCAGTTGATATGCCCTTGGAATAAATATGCGCAGACATCCAACTTGCCTGACTTTGATACGCGAAATGGTTTGGTGGGGCAGCAGCTGGTTGATGTTTTGGGGTGGACTCAAGAGGAGTTTTTACAACGCACAGAAGGCAGCGCGATTAGGCGTATTGGGTATTTGCGTTGGTTGCGCAATGTGGCGGTGGCGGCGGGCAATGCTTTGCGGTCAAAAAAAAATACATTGGGTACCGAAGCCCTGTTAGCGCTCCGCCAAGCTTTGCAATTGCATGCAAACCATGCTGATGCTAATGTCCGAGAGCATGTGCAGTGGGCTTTAAATAGCGAATACAGCTAGAGGACAACTTTTAAAGCTACTACGTAACAACGATGTGTGCTTCACATCACAACTCAAAGTGCGCTCTGATGCCTAGAAAATTCACGGGCCCACGCGATGCGTTGTAAGCTGGGTTCTCGATCCGTTGATAGTCGACGGTTAGATATAAATCCTTGTAGACCTTGGCGCTGTAATAGGCTTCCAAAATCTGTTCTTTTGTGTAGTTCAAAGCCCCGTCCCCGATGAATGAGGCCATGCCACCTTGTTGCAAATAAGTGATTTGCGAGCCAGATATTCCGTTGAGTGCAAATCCGATTCCCAGCGTATCGCTCGGTCTAGACCAACGCGCACCCTTGAGGCTGACGCCACCTGAGAGTGAACGGCTGATGTCTACAGTTTGTGTTTCGGTATTGCCTGTATTCCAACTCCAGCGAGCAAAAACACCCATGTCTTTAGTAATAGCTTGCTCCATATTTAATCCATAACCCCATGAGCGTTGCGCTGATTGGCGAACTGAAGTCATATCCGGTGTCGTATTGTTTAGTAGACCTTGGCTAATTGCATTGCCAAATCGACCCATATAGGCATACTGTTGATAGTAAAGACCTCTCAATGCGCCAGACTTGCCAGCGATTTCATATTGGCGTGTCAGTTCGAGTTGGTCAATAAAGTCTTTCCGTAATGTGTAGTCGACTTTTGCGGTGTTGGGGACAGTGGGAAGTGCAAGACGCGCAGCTTTGACAATCCAATCATCTTGATACCACTCAACAACTGCTCCGTATGTATAACCTTTGGTGTCCGCTGCATAGCTGTATGCGCCCATAGAGAACAACGCAAAGTTTTGAAATTGGGTTCTTGGGTCATGGCTGTAAGTGTTTTGATCGAAGAAATCTAAACTGGCAAATTTGCCCCAAGATAAAACAATTCTGTTTTTATCGACTTCGCCAGCTAACTGATTGGCACTACTTTCAATAAACGCGCTTTCACCGCCCAGATTAAATGATTGCCTTACAAATGCGCGTGCAGAGTAGAAAACGGGATTTGCAAAAGAGCCTTTTTGCAATTCACCATTTTGAAATCCTCCAAGTCCTACTAGTTCACCGTTGAAAGGTGTTCCTTGAAAAACTTCAGGGTTGTAATAGAACTCTGCGCTTTCCCATAGCCTTGTACCTAGAAAAGCCGTGGCACTCGCGGTGTAACTATTAGCGCCACCACCTTGCGTTTTATTCAGAAGACTGTTTTGACCGTAGTAGGGCGATGTGAAATTGTTTTTCTGCTGGCCAATGTAAGTGGCTTGGCTATGGACACTCCAACGCTCAGTCTCAGGTTGTTGTTCTGCTTGGCTGTTGGAAGAGAACCCAATAAGGCAGGCTAGGGCTGTTGAATTTAGCAACGTGCATATTGAATCTTTGGAGAGCATAAACTTTGGGGGATAATCGTAATGAGAATTGTTCGCATAATATATCAAATACGAATGGTTCTTAATTGCACCAGATGCCCAAAGTAAAAAGATCTGTTTTGTGGATGGACCAATCAATCGTATGAAGTTATAATTTTGGTTATAACAGATAATTTTGAAAAGGCTCCATATGCAACCACTTCGCATCACCCAAATCGGCAATTCTTTAGGGGTAATCTTGCCAAAGGAAATCACGAATCACTTGCATGTCAGCAAGGGAGACTCCCTTTATGTCACGCTCTCGCCTAACGGGCTTGAAGTTTCACCTTACAACGCTGAACTTGAAGCTGAGATAGCCATGGGCCAAGCATTTATGAATGAGTATCGTGAAACATTCAAAGTACTAGCTAAATGAAGCAGTGGCGGTGGGTACAGCGCGAAGCATTGCTGCGATTACACGGCATGAGTTTGGTGCAGTTTGGAGGACTTGCTGGATTACGCGATGAAGGGCTCCTGGATAGCGCTCTTTCACGCCCACAGCAATTAGCAAATTACGCCAAACCCGATGTGGCTGATATTGCAGCAGCTTATGCTTTCGGCCTAGCAAAAAACCATCCATTTGTTGATGGCAATAAGAGAGCTGCTTTCTTGGCGCTGGGTTTGTCTTTGCGACTGAATGGATATCGTCTCACCGCATCACAGCCAGAAGCAACGCAAACTATTCTTATGCTTGCCGCTGGCGATCTCAGTGAAGAGGCTTTAGCAACTTGGATTCGTGGACAGATTACGCGTGTATAAATCCGGGTAGTTTCAATGCTTTTGTGTCAAAGGTGGCGGTTGCATTGCAGCCAAGCCGTCTGTTTCTTGCCCCAATCAAACAATCGGCAAAATCAGCGTTGGCGTCGCGCCAAACAAAAACTGCTTCTTCTACAGCAGGCTCATCCTCAAGCTGAACATCTGGCGCGTCCAGTAGGCCTGAAATCGTTTCTAACATTTGCGTTTTTGCTAAGCCGTACCTACTGCGTAATACCCATTCGGTTTCAAGTAAAACCAATTGGTTGATAAAAACACGCCTGCCGCTTGAAACCTCACGCTTTAAAAGTTTGCGTGCTTTTCCAAACTGGGTTTGGTCGTCACGTACCAAAAAGCGAACGAGTACGTTAGTGTCTATGCCTAGCATTTAACGCGATAGCTGTTCTACTGAAAGAGGTTTTCTGCCCTTCTTGTGCAGAGAGCCAGCCAGACTCAGCATGCTCTTAGTTTTTAATCGCATGACAACTGTGTGATCGGGCATCAATGTGAAAGTCATCCGATCTCCAGCTTTCATGGACAAGCTGTCACGGATGTTCTTCGGAATAGTGGTTTGCCCTTTGCTTGTGAGGGTCACTTCATTCAGCATATGGTTTTCCTTTCCTTACGTTAGAAATTTTAGTAAGGAATAAATAATTATGCAATAGCAAAATTTAGAAAATAATTACCGCGTATTCTGGATTTCGCTCGCAATCGCAGCACCCAACTCAATCACCGCCAGCGCGTAGTAGCTACTCCAGTTATACCGAGTCACCACATAAAAATTCTCTGTTCCCACAACATAACTAGGCGCATCAGTCCCATTAAACAATTCCACCAACGCAAGATTACCTTTGTGCTGTTGTGCATCACCTTCCAACAATACACCTTTATCTCTCAAGCTGGCAGCACTAAAAGACGGCAAGATATCAGGTGCCAGCAATGTGGGTTTATCTAATTTCGCCTCGTCAAACTGCAGAGGGTAGTGCGTAGGCATTCCTGTTTGCCAACCAAAAGCTTTGAAGTAATTGGCTACCGATCCAATTGCGTCCACTGGACTTTTAAGCAAATCAATACGTCCATCACCATCAAAGTCCACTGCAAAGCGTGACCAACTCGACGGCATGAACTGTGGCCAACCCATGGCGCCTGCATAGCTGCCTGTGATGGCGGCTTGTCCTTTAGGTTGGGCATGCACCATCTTTAAAAAATATCCTAACTCCGATTTAAAAAATGCCTGTCGTTCTTGCGCCCGCGGATGCTCTGGTGGGAAATGTAATGCCAATGTCGTCAACACATCGAGCACTTTGTAATTACCCATGTGTTGCCCGTAGAAAGTTTCTACGCCAATCACGCCAACTATTAATTCAGCAGGTACCCCGTAAGTCTCTTGCGCGCGATCTAATGCTTCGCGGTGCAATTGCCAAAATTTCTTACCTGCCTCAATTCGCCTTGGCTCGATGAACCGCGCTTGATAAGCCGCCCAGTTTTTTGGCGATGAAGTGGGTGGCGGCAACACCATTTTTTCAAGTCCTTGCACGCGTCTGGCAAGGCTGAGTTGACGACGCACCCATGCAATGGGTAGTTGTTGTTCTTGTGAAATGTCCTCAGCAAGTTGTGCCATCTCAGCACGTGGACTAAATGGCATGGTGCGAACGTGATGGACAGCATGCTTCTTGCCATGACCAGCAGCTAAGGCAACAAACGACCATGAACACGCAAAGAAGGTGACGAGTAAAACTAAGAAGCGCATCGGATAAGAGTTGAACGAAATAGGGAGTTTCACGCGGTGGAAAATAGAGAAAAATTAGGCTTGCATGGTAAGCTGAGTTGGATAGATTCATCACGCATATGCACAAAACAGGTTATTACACACATCCTGAATGTCGAAGACACGAAATGGGCGCCGGACATCCTGAATGTCCTGAGCGACTAGATGCTATCCAAGAGCGTTTGCTAATGAGTGGATTGGACATTGGTTTGACGGCCATTGAAGCTCCGGCCGCCTCATTTGACGATTTGGCTTTGGCTCACGATGTGGACTACATCGACCATCTGCGTTTAACGTCGCACCGTTTAATCGAAGACCAATCAGCAACAGGCCCAGCTTATGCGCATGTCGATCCAGACACGGCGATGAATTCGCATACGTGGGAAGCGGCTTTGCATTCTGCTGGTGCTGCTATTGCTGCTACCGATGCGGTCATCAAAGGTGAATTAGCCAACGCTTTTTGTGCAGTGCGCCCGCCAGGCCACCATGCCATGCGTCGCAAAGCTATGGGGTTTTGTTTTTTTAACAACGTGGCCGTGGCGGTGAAGCACGCGATCCATCAACACGGTTTAAAGCGTGTGGCGGTGGTGGACTTTGATGTGCACCACGGTAATGGCACGGAGGACATTCTTGCTAACGATGACCAAGTGTTGATGGTGAGTTTTTTTCAGCACCCGTTTTATCCATACTCAGGCACAGAGAAGCAAGCGTCGAATATGGTGAATATTCCTGTGCCCGCATACACACGTGGCATGGATGTGCGCGATTTGGTAGAAAACTATTGGGTGCCTCGATTAGAAGAATTCAAGCCCGAGATGATTTTTATCAGCGCCGGTTTTGATGCCCACCGCGACGACGATATGGGGCAAATGGGCCTTACCGAGCAAGACTATGCCTGGATTACCCGTCGTATTTGCGATATTGCGAATCGTCACGCAAATGGGAGAATTGTTTCCTGTCTAGAAGGCGGTTACGCCTTGAGTGCTTTGGGTAGAAGCGTAGAGGCGCATTTACGGGTATTGGCGGATTTGTAAAAAACCATGACTGCATTACAAGAAATTTTTTTAGATCTACAAAACTCCGCCATGCCGATGGAGTTGGCGATCTTGGCTGCGTCTGTCGCTCTGGCGTGGATGTGCGCTTGGGCCCTAGGGCGGGGCGCCACGCGTGACTCCATCTTGTTTGGTCGGCGTGTGGTCGACGGTTTGCTCTTTCCTTTATTGGCTTTGGTATTCACGCTAGCCTGCAAAACTATTCTGGTGAAGTTCCAAAGCGTGGCTTTGCTCAAACTGGCGGTGCCGGTGCTCTTGGCCTTGGCGGTGATTCGCCTGATTGCCCGTGTCTTGACTTCTGTATTTCCTGAGTCGCACGGCGCACGGTTGATCGAGCGCGCAGTCTCTTGGTTGGCGTGGGCTTTTGCGGTGATGTGGATCACAGGTTTGTTGCAACCAGTAAAAGAGGAGTTAGACGCTATTGAGTTGTCGGTAGGCAAATCACATGTGTCTTTATTGCACGTACTGGAGGTCACTCTCAATTCCAGTTTTGTCTTGGTCTTGACCTTGTGGTTGTCGGCCTTCTTAGAGTCCAAGGTGCTAAGTCGGGCATTGACTGACTTGTCTATGCGCAAAGTAGCATCGAACGCCATGCGTGCCTTTTTGTTGTTGATCGGCATGCTGGTGGCTTTGTCGGCCTCTGGTGTCGACCTTACCGCTTTGTCGGTGCTGGGTGGTGCTTTAGGCGTGGGGCTTGGCTTTGGTTTGCAAAAGCTAGCGGCCAACTACGTCAGCGGATTTGTGATTTTGTTAGAACGCTCGCTACGCATTGGCGACTATGTGCGGGTAGACGGGTTTGAGGGCTGGGTGACAGATATCAAGACGCGCTACACCTTGGTGCGGGCTATCAACGGTGTGGAGTCCGTAGTTCCTAACGAGTTATTGATTACGCAGCGGGTTGAAAATCTGTCGCTTGAATCCAGCCATCTGTTGCAAAACTGTATGTTCTGGGTGGGCCTGCATAGCAATGTGGAGCAAGTGCAAAAACTATTGGTCGATGCCGCTTTGTCCGCCGAATTAGTGATCTCGGACCCAGCACCGATGGCTTTGTTGGTGGAGGTGGCTCCCCAAGGGCTGAAGTTTCAATTGAATTTTTGGATGGACGACCCCGCCCATGGCCAGGGATTGGTGAAGTCAAATGTCAATATTGCGGCCCTTGAGGCTTTGCGAAAAGCTGGCGTGCTCTTGGGGCCAGCGCCTTACGAGGTGCAACTTGTTAAAACGGCTGAAACAGGAGCGATATGAGCAGAAAAGCCCTTTTGCATACGGCTTTTTGAGAACGGAAAAAAGCACGACCGTGCTAAAATAAAAAGTCTAGATATTACAATGTGACGTTTACGTAAACGTCAATCATTTTTCATTATTTTTTGGAGTTCTCACCATGAAAGTTTTGGTCGCAGTCAAGCGTGTCGTCGACTACAACGTGAAGGTTCGTGTGAAGTCAGACAGCACTGGGGTCGACATTGCCAACGTCAAGATGAGCATGAACCCGTTTGACGAGATAGCAGTGGAAGAAGCCGTTCGCCTAAGGGAAAAAGGCGTGGTCACTGAGGTGATCGCTGTCTCTTGTGGCGTGACCCAATGCCAAGAAACTTTGCGCACCGCCATGGCAATTGGCGCTGACCGCGGCATTTTGGTTGAGACGACTGAAGAGCTCCAGCCATTGGCCGTAGCCAAGTTGCTCAAAGCCTTGGTGGACAAAGAACAACCCGGCTTGGTGATTTTGGGCAAACAAGCCATCGACGACGACTGCAACCAAACCGGCCAAATGTTGGCTGCCCTGGCAGATATGCCCCAAGCTACTTTTGCATCGAAAGTGGAAGTGGCAGACGGCAAAGCCAGCGTGACCCGCGAAGTCGACGGTGGTTTAGAGACGCTCTCTATCAGTCTGCCCGCTGTTATTACTACAGACCTGCGCTTGAACGAGCCTCGCTACGTCACCTTGCCCAACATCATGAAGGCCAAGAAAAAGCAACTCGATATCTTCAAGCCAGAAGACCTCGGCGTGAATGTTGCACCCCGTATCAAAACCTTGAAAGTTAGCGAGCCACCTAAGCGCAGCGCGGGCATCAAAGTGGCCGATGTGGCAACTTTGGTCGACAAACTCAAGAACGTGGCCAAGGTCATCTAACTAGAACAGACCAGGAGCAAAACAATATGTCATCCCTCGTTATTGCCGAACACGACAACGCGTCGATCAAGCCTTCTACCCTCAACACCGTCACTGCCGCATTGTCTATGGGTGGTGATGTTCACGTGCTCGTCGCTGGGCACAATGCCGGTGGCGCCGCTGCTGCTGCCGCCCAAATTGCTGGCGTGAGCAAAGTGATCCACGCAGATGGTGCTGACCTATCGCACGGATTGGCTGAAAACCTAGCCGCACAAATCTTGGGGCTGGCCAGCAGTTATTCACACATCGTGTTCCCAGCCACCGCTGGTGGCAAAAACATCGCCCCCCGTGTTGCTGCCAAATTAGATGTTGGCCAAATCAGCGATATCACCAAGGTTGAAAGCCCTGACACGTTTGAGCGCCCGATCTACGCAGGTAACGCCATTGCAACCGTTCAATCAACCGATGCTGTCAAGGTCATCACCGTTCGTACGACTGGCTTTGATGCCGCTGCTGCAACTGGCGGATCCGCTGCGGTCGAGACAGTGGCAGCCGCTGCTGACTCAGGCAAAAGCAAATTCATGGGCAGCGAAATCGCCAAGAGCGATCGTCCTGAATTGACGGCTGCCAAGATCATCGTTTCAGGCGGTCGTGCCTTGGGTAGCGCAGAGAAATTTGCTGAAGTCATTACGCCCTTGGCTGACAAGTTAGGTGCTGCCTTAGGCGCAAGCCGCGCGGCAGTCGATGCGGGTTATGCGCCTAACGATTGGCAAGTCGGACAAACCGGCAAGATCGTTGCGCCCCAGTTGTATGTGGCGTGTGGCATCAGCGGTGCCATCCAACATTTGGCGGGTATGAAAGACAGCAAGGTGATCGTCGCGATCAATAAAGACCCAGAAGCACCTATTTTCTCGGTGGCTGACTTTGGTCTCGAGGCTGACTTGTTTGTGGCTGTGCCTGAACTTGTTGCCGCCTTGTAAATATTTCAAATCCTACGAACCTTCTTCCATTCTTTTTTGCTTAGCGCTTTCGCGGTTCAATTTAGGAGCACGCCATGTCGTACATCGCCCCCGTTAAAGATATGTTGTTCAATATGGCCCATCTCGGTGGCCTAGAGCAAATTGCACAAATACCAGCGTTTGAAGACGCGGGTTTGGAAACCGCCCAAGCGGTGCTCGAAGAATGCGCCAAGCTCAATGAGACTGTATTGGTACCACTGAACTGGGAAGGTGACAAAAACCCGTCCTATTTCAAAGACGGCCATGTGCACACCACGCCTGGATTTAAAGAGGCCTATGTCCAATACAGAGAAGGCGGATGGCAAGGCTTGCAACACCCGACAGCTTTTGGTGGCCAAGGCTTACCCAAAACCATTGGCGCAGCATGCTGCGAAATTTTGAACTCTGCGAATATGAGTTTTGCTTTGTGCCCTTTGCTCACCGACGGGGCGATTGAGGCGCTACTCACTGCGGGCTCCGACGAGCTAAAAGCCATCTATCTAGAGAAGCTCATCTCTGGCGAGTGGACCGGCACGATGAACCTCACCGAGCCCCAAGCGGGTTCCGACTTGGCCGCGGTTCGCACGCGAGCCGAGCCCCAACCCGATGGCACTTACAAAGTGTTTGGTACCAAGATTTACATCACCTACGGTGAACACGATATGGCGAAAAACATCGTCCACCTCGTGTTGGCCCGTGTACAGGGTGCACCCGAGGGCGTCAAAGGCATCAGCTTGTTTGTGGTGCCTAAGGTTTTGGTGAACAAAGATGGCTCGCTTGGTGCGCGTAACGACGTGCATTGCGTCAGCATCGAACACAAGATGGGCATCAAAGCCAGCCCGACTGCCGTATTGCAATACGGCGACAACGGCGGTGCCACCGGTTACTTGGTGGGTGAAGAGAACCGTGGTTTGGAATACATGTTCATCATGATGAATGCCGCCCGTTACGCAGTGGGTGTCCAAGGTATTTCGATAGCCGAGCGCTCTTACCAAAAGGCAGCCCAATTTGCGCGTGACCGCGTGCAAAGCCGCCCCGTCGACGGCAGCATGAAAACCAGCGCACCCATCATTCACCACCCCGACGTGCGCCGTATGCTGATGACCATGCGTGCTTACACCGAAGGTTGTCGATCCATGGCTACGGTGGCGGCAGCAGCGAATGACGCATCACACCACCACCCAGATGCGGCAACACGCAAAGAGAATTTAGCCTTCTACGAATTCTTGGTGCCCTTGGTCAAAGGCTTCAGCACCGAGATGAGTTTGGAAGTCACTAGCCTAGGCGTACAAGTGCATGGCGGTATGGGCTTCATTGAAGAAACCGGTGCTGCCCAGTATTACCGCGACGCGAAAATCTTGACGATTTACGAAGGTACTACGGCCATTCAAGCCAACGATTTGGTGGGACGTAAAACTTCACGTGACGGCGGCCAAACGGCCAAAGCTATCGCTAGCCAAATTGAGCAAACCGAAAAACAACTCAAAGCCCACACCGATGTACGTTGCCATGCAGTGGCCAAGAGACTGGCTGCAGCGCGCGAGGCGTTTTTAGATGTGGTGGAGTTCTTTGTGACCGAGAGTAAAACCAATCCCAATGCGGTTTACGCCGGTAGCGTGCCTTACCTCATGCTCGCGGGTAACCTGATGTCCGGTTGGCAAATGGCGCGCGCTATGTTGGTGGCGTTGGAACATATCGCAAAAGGCGACGACGTTGCGTTCATGCAGGCCAAGGTCACGACGGCGCGCTTTTATGCAGACCATATCTTGTCTAAAGCACCTGGCGTGCGCGACAGCATCGTTGCTGGCGCGGACAGCGTGACCGAAATGGCGTTAGACGCTTTCTAAGCTTTCAAATTCCATCAGACGCTAAGGCTGGCGTTACTCGTAAGAAATATCCTTCTCAATAAACGACTCCTCACAAAGGATTTACATGTCTAAATTGCCAGCAGTCTTGCAGCAACTGAAGTTTCCCGTGATTGCTTCTCCTTTGTTCATCATCAGCAACCCGAAGTTGGTGATTGCCCAATGCAAGGCCGGCGTCGTGGGTTCTATGCCTGCGCTCAATGCGCGGCCTGCAGAGCAATTGGAAGAGTGGTTGATTGAAATCACCGAAACACTCGCCGCCTACAACCGCGCGAACCCAGACAAACCTGCCGCACCTTTCGCCATCAACCAAATCGTGCACAAGAGCAATGACCGTCTTGAGCACGACATGGCCATGTGTGTGAAATACAAGGTGCCAATCATCATCACCTCGCTGGGTGCGCGTGAAGATGTGAATGCTGCCGCCCACAGCTATGGTGGCATCGTCTTGCACGACATCATCAACAACAAGTTCGCTAAAAAAGCGATTGATAAAGGTGCTGACGGTTTAGTCGCGGTGGCTGCTGGCGCTGGCGGCCATGCAGGGGTCAAAAGCCCGTTTGCCTTGATCCAAGAAATCCGCGAATGGTTTGACGGCCCGATTGCCTTGAGTGGCGCGATCGCCAATGGCGGCGCCATTCTTGCGGCCCAAGCCATGGGCGCCGATTTTGCTTATATCGGCTCCGCCTTTATAGCGACCGAAGAAGCCCGTGCTGCAGAAGAGTACAAACAAGCTATCGTGAATGCGTCTTCCGACGACATCGTCTACAGCAACCTGTTCACTGGCGTGCACGGCAACTATTTGGCGCCGTCGATTCGCAATGCCGGTCTCGATCCCGAAAACTTGCCCGAGAGCGATGCTTCCAAAATGAACTTTGGTGGTGACGCCAAAAAAGCTTGGAAAGACATCTGGGGTTGCGGCCAAGGCATTGGCGCCGTCAAGGCTGTGTTGCCCACAGCCGATTTAGTCGCTCGCCTCCAGCGTGAATACGAAGAGGCGAGGGCACGTCTGAACTTAGCGCACCACTAAGACAGGAATCGTGGTGTGCGTCAGCACTTGCTGGGTTTCGCTGCCTAGCAGCAAGCGCTTGATGCCTTTGCGTCCGTGAGAGGCCATGACGATCAAGTCAACCTTGTTTTTCTTGGCGGTGGCGACCAAAGCATCGGACACGCTGTCTGATTTGACGACAACGGTTTTGACAGAGACAAGATGAACTTTGGCGTCTTTGGCAACTTTGTCTAATTGTTTGTGCGCATTGTCCGCCCAAGATTTTTCGATTTTGTCGATTTCGCCCATGTTCACTGGAATTGAACCTTCGAAATACGTTTGGGTGAAACGGGGGATCACTTTGATGGCAACCAGGCTAGCCCCATGGACTTCAGCAAGTGCAATGGCGCTGTTGATCGCTTTCTTCGAGAGGGTTGAGCCATCGGTGGCTACCAAAATCTTTTTGTACATAGTTAGGCCCCTTAGTTGATATGTCTTCAGCTTAGTGGTTTATTCGCAAAACTTATTGATGCATATCAATGACTTAAAAGATGGGCACGCTAAGCTCTTCGCCTATGACTAATCAAGCTACCCTAACCCTGCTAGACGACCGCCAAGAGTGGGCGCGTTTTGGACAGGCTGTCTCAGGAAACGAAAAAAACAAGGCCGATGACGATTGGGTCTCCCATGTAGTGGTCCAAGGCATGCACTGCGCTGCCTGTGCCTATACGGTCGAAAAAGCCCTAATGGCTGTTGAAGGCGTGAAATCGGCAGAAGTCAGTGCCACCACCCACCGCGCCAAAGTGGTGTGGTCTGCCAGCAAGGTATTGCCCTCTAAGTGGATCGGTGCTTTGGTCGACGCGGGCTATGGCGCTGTGCCTGCCTTAGACACATCGTTGCGGCATATCCGCAAAAAAGAAATGCGTATGGCGCTATGGCGTTGGTTGGTTGCAGGTTTTTGCATGATGCAGCTGATGATGTATGCCTATCCGAGCTATATCGCAGCCGAAGGCGACATCACCCCAGACATGGTCAATTTGCTACGTTGGGCTGCATGGGTGATAACGCTGCCAGTCCTGCTTTTTTCGTGCGGTCCGTTCTTTGTCAATGCGTGGCGCGATATTCGCCGGCGTGAAATTAGCATGGACTTACCTGTTGCGATTGGCATGGGCATCACTTTTTTGGTGAGTTCAGCGGCCACTTTTGACCCCACCGGTGTTTGGGGCTCGGAGGTGTATTTCGACTCGCTGAGCATGTTTGTGTTTTTCTTGCTAACGGGCCGTTGGTTGGAATTGCGCATGCGCGACAAAACTGCAGGTGCCTTGGAAGCGGTGATGAACCGTTTGCCAGACAGCGTAGAGCGCCAAAAGGCAGACGGTCAGTTTGAACGCGTCATCGTGGCACGTTTGCAAGTGGGTGACTTGATTCGCGTCAACGTGGGCGAAGGCTTTGCGGCCGATGGTGTGATCATGCAAGGCGATACCTTGACCGATGAGGCGTTATTGACGGGTGAATCACATCCGCAACCCCGCGCCAAGGGGGACTTAGTGGTTGCTGGCAGTTTCAATTTGAGTGCGCCTGTGGTCGTGCGTGTTGCCAAGGTGGGGGAAGACACCCAGTTCTCGCAAATTGTCGATTTGATGCAAAGCGCGTCTATCCAAAAACCACGTTTGGCCCAACTTGCAGATCGAATGGCCAAGCCGTTTTTGTTAGGTGTCTTGTTGCTTGCTTTGGGTTCTGCTGCGTGGTGGTGGCAAACCAGCCCGAGCCAGGCGTTGATGGTGGCTGTCTCGGTGTTGATCGTTACGTGTCCTTGTGCTTTATCCCTTGCCACGCCTGCAGCCATGTTGGCTGCGTCGGGTACGCTAGCGCGACAAGGCGTATTGGTGCGTCACTTGCAAGCCTTAGAGGCATTGGCCGAAGTTGATACCTTGATTTTTGACAAAACAGGTACGTTGACCCGCGATGCGCAGCGCATCACACAGTCATGGACAGCGCAAGATGTATCGCTAGAAAACGTATTGGCTTGGGCTGCCACATTGGCCAAGCATTCTTTACATCCGTATTCACGTGCGATTCAATTAGCCTTTGAGACCTCTGGGGTTCCAACGTCAGAAACAGTTGAGCTTGTCTTAGAGTTCATGGGTCAAGGCATTGAAGGGCAGATGGCTGGTAAAAAATTACGCTTGGGCTCTTTGAAGTTTTGTAAGTCTGACAACAAAGCAGTTCCGCCCGAAGCACTCAGCGCGCAGGTGCACCTGTGTAGCGACACCGCATGGTTAGGTAGCTGGAAGTTTGCTGAAGACATAAGACCAGACGCTGCAGAAACTGTGCAATTGCTCAAAAAATCTGGAATCGATGTCTGGTTGTTATCAGGGGATCAGCCTGAGGCCGTGCAACTCGCTGCCAAGCAATTGAACATTGAACATGCCCAAGGCTTGTGCACGCCGAAAGACAAGCTTCAAAAATTACAAGCTCTGCAAGCCCAAGGTGCCCGCGTCGCCATGGTGGGGGATGGGCTTAACGATGGCCCTGTGCTGTCGGCCGCGCATGTCTCTATGGCATTTGGACATGCGGTACCTCTTGCGCAGTCGAAAGCCGATTTGGTCGTGATGGGCGACAGTTTGATGACCGTGGTGCACAGCATCCACATGGCACACCGCACACTCACCATCGTCAAACAAAACTTGGTCTGGGCTGCGGTCTACAACGCCGTGTGCGTTCCTTTGGCGGTGATGGGTTTGCTACCTGCTTGGGTGGCGGGTCTGGGTATGGCCTTGAGCTCGCTGGGCGTGGTGCTCAATGCCTTACGACTCTCATTTTTGACAAAAAACTGACCATGGACAGTTTGTATCTCTTAATTCCTTTGTCTGTTTTATTGGTCCTAGCTATCTTGGTAGGGCTTTGGTGGGCGGTGGATAGGGGTCAATTTGAAGATTTAGAGCAGGAAGCTGAGCGCATATTGCGCGACGATTGATATAAATCAAAGAATCCTTTCGCACCTTTCGAGACAATTTCTGCATATGAAAGGTGACACATGAACCAAACAGATCAAGCCGTTTATAGCGACACCGTTGTCCGCCAGTTCTCCATCATGGCTGTTGTATGGGGGGTGGTTGGCATGTTGGTAGGTGTGGTGATCGCATCCCAATTGGCCTGGCCGGAATTGAATTTCGGAATTCCATGGCTCACCTATGGCCGCTTACGTCCCTTGCACACCAATGCGGTAATTTTTGCCTTCGGTGGTTGTGCATTGTTTGGCACCAGTTACTACGTGGTGCAACGCACTTGCCACACCGCTTTGTTTTGGCCAAAACTAGCAGCCGTCACATTTTGGGGTTGGCAGTTGGTGATATTGTCTGCGGCCATCAGTTTGCCCATGGGCTTTACCCAAGGCAAGGAATATGCTGAACTCGAGTGGCCGATTGATATCTTGATCGCTGTGGTGTGGGTGTCATACGCTATTGTTTTCTTTGGAACTTTAGGCATTCGCAAGGTCAAGCATATTTATGTAGCGAACTGGTTCTTCGCTGCTTTCATCATTGCTGTAGCGTTGTTACACATTGTCAACAGCGCTGCGATTCCCGCAGGTTGGATGAAGTCTTACTCGGCCTACGCTGGCGCTCAAGACGCGATGATTCAGTGGTGGTATGGGCACAATGCGGTCGGATTCTTTTTGACAGCTGGCTTCTTGGGCATGATGTATTACTTCATTCCCAAACAAGCTGAGCGCCCGGTGTATTCGTACCGCTTGTCCATCGTCCACTTTTGGGCGTTGATCTTCACCTATATGTGGGCAGGTCCGCACCACTTGCACTACACCGCATTGCCAGACTGGACGCAGTCATTAGGCATGGTTTTCTCTTTGGTGTTGTTGGCGCCTAGCTGGGGCGGCATGATCAACGGCATCATGACTTTGTCAGGCGCTTGGCATAAATTGCGCGATGACCCTGTGCTGCGTTTCTTGATTGTGTCTTTGTCTTTCTACGGCATGTCGACTTTCGAAGGACCCATGATGGCGATCAAGACGGTCAACGCTTTGAGCCACTACACCGACTGGACGGTTGGCCATGTGCACTCCGGTGCCTTGGGTTGGGTGGGTTTGGTATCGATGGGTTCCTTGTACTTCTTGATTCCTAAGCTGTTTGGTCAGAAAAAAATGTACAGCGTGCCTGCGATTGAGTTGCACTTTTGGTTAGCAACGATTGGCATCGTGCTCTACATCGCTGCGATGTGGATTGCGGGTGTGATGCAAGGTTTGATGTGGCGCGCTATCAACGAGGACGGTACGTTGACTTACACCTTTGTGGAGTCTGTCAAAGCGACGTACCCCTTCTATGTCATCCGTTTTGCAGGCGGTTTGCTCTATCTAGGGGGCATGTTGATCATGTTGTGGAATGTGATCAAAACAGCCTTGCAAGGTGAGGCGCCATTAATTTCCATACCAGCCCCAGCGCACGCCTAAGGAGTTATTGATGTCAGATGAACAATCCAAAGGTTTTTCGCACGCGCGTGTTGAGACCAGTAATTTATTGATGATCGTATTGATTTTGGTATCAGTCGCATTCGGTGGCTTGGTAGAAATCGTGCCTTTGTTTTTTCAAAAATCTACTACTGAGCCTGTCACAGGTGTCGTGCCTTACACAGCTTTGCAACTCGCGGGTCGGGATATCTATGTGCGTGAAGGTTGTTACAACTGCCACTCGCAAATGATTCGGCCTTTCCTTGCTGAGACGTTGCGGTACGGCCATTACTCGGTAGCGGGTGAGTCAGTCTATGACCATCCCTTCCAGTGGGGTAGTAAGCGCACCGGCCCAGACTTGGCGCGTGTAGGTGGCAAATACAGCGACGAATGGCACAACACCCATTTGAACAACCCGCGTGATTTGGTGCCTGAGTCGAATATGCCTGCTTACCCTTGGTTGCTGAAGAACGCGGTGGACGCTGCAGAGATGCCTGCACATATGGCTGCGTTGCGCAAAGTCGGCGTCCCCTACAGCGACCAAGAGATCACCAAGTCTGTCGAAGATGTATCTGGAAAAACCGAGATGCAAGCGCTTATTGCGTATTTGCAAATGCTCGGACTGGCGTTGAAATAAAGAGGTGATGTATGGATATCAATGACCTGCGTGCCCTTACAACAGTCCTCTCATTTGCTGTTTTTATTGGCATCTTGGTGTGGGCTTTTTCAAAGCGCAATAAGCAAGATTTCGAGGAGGCTGCAAGGCTTTCTTTGGACCTCGATGAAGGTCCAAAACCCTCTCAAAGGAATTGAACCATGAGTGATTTCTCAAGCAACTATTGGTCGATTTTTGTTGCCGTTGTCTCGGTGCTTGGCATTGTCTATTGCGCACTTCTGCTTTGGTTCTCGTCGCAAGTCAAGGTGCAGGTGCATGACCCAGATGACCTGACTACGGGCCACGTATGGGATGAAACATTGCAAGAAATGAACAACCCGCTTCCTCGTTGGTGGTTGTGGTTGTTTATTTTGACGATGGTGTTCGCGGTTTTTTATTACATCGCTTATCCAGGTTTAGGTAGTTTTGGTGGGCAACTGGGTTGGACGTCACAAAACGAATACGACCAAGAAATCGCCCAAGCCAATAAAGCGCTGGAACCTATCTATGCTGCTTTTGATGCGCAAGCACCAGAGAAATTGGCAGGTGACCCTAAAGCGATGGCAGTGGGCGAGCGCTTGTTTATGAACAACTGCTCGCAGTGCCATGGGTCTGATGCAAGAGGTTCCAAAGGATTTCCTAACCTCACCGATAAAGACTGGCTGCATGGCGGCAGTCCAGAAAAAATCAAAGAGACCATCACTAAAGGACGCATAGGCCAAATGCCACCTATGGCTGCAGCGGTTGGCACTCCTGACGATGTACGAAATGTGTCGCACTATGTGCTGAGTTTGTCTGGCAGTCCTCATGACTCAGTCCGCGTAGCTTTGGGTCAAGCCAAGTTTGGTGCTTGTGCGGCTTGCCATGGCGCAGATGGCAAAGGCAATCAGGCTTTGGGCTCTGCCAATTTGACTGACAAAATTTGGTTACACGGTTGGGGTGAAGAGGCTATCGTAGCTATGGTCAATGCTGGAAAAATTAACCAAATGCCTGCTCAAGAAGGACGTTTAACACCCTCACAAATCCACGTGCTCACTGCCTATGTGTGGGGTTTTTCTAATAAGTCAGTAGCAAAGTAATTTTTGTCCAAAGAAGAAGTACTGGTGTCGCTGTATGCGGCATCAAAGAAAATTTATCCCCGTTCGGTAGAAGGCATCTTTGCCTATTGGCGTTGGGTATTCGTTGCCATCACGCAAGTTATTTTCTATGGCTTGCCATGGATGGAGTGGGGCACGCGCCAAGCGGTTTTGTTTGATTTGGCATCTAGGCGGTTTTATATCTTCGGCCTGGTGCTGTATCCGCAAGACTTTATCTATCTGACGGGTTTGCTGGTTGTTAGTGCGCTGTCACTGTTTCTGTTTACTGCTGTCGCTGGCCGTCTATGGTGTGGTTATGCCTGCCCGCAAACTGTTTATAGCGAAATATTCATGTGGATAGAGCGCAAAGTAGAAGGTGATCGATCGGCGCGTATCCGATTAGATGACGCTAATTTCTCGCTCGAGAAATTAGTCAAGAAATGGTACAAACATTTCCTGTGGATCAGCCTATCGATATGGACGGGTTTTACTTTTGTGGGGTACTTCACGCCTATACGAGATTTAGGTATGGAGTTTTTTCACACCACCATGGGTGGTTGGGAATTGTTTTGGGTTTTCTTTTATGGCTTTGCAACCTATGGCAATGCAGGCTTTATGCGCGAGCAAGTTTGCAAATACATGTGTCCCTATGCGCGCTTTCAAAGCGCTATGTTTGACCATGACACTTTGATCGTGACTTATGACGAAAAACGTGGTGAACCGCGCGGTGGACGTTCGCATCATGCGGATCTAGCGACCACCAATTTGGGGTCTTGTGTAGATTGCAGTTTGTGCGTGCAAGTTTGCCCTACAGGAATTGATATTCGGCACGGTCTTCAATACGATTGCATTGGTTGTGGTGCTTGTGCCGATGTGTGCGATAACGTGATGGATAAGATGGGTTATGCCAGAGGCTTAGTGCGGTACACCACGCAAAACGCCATGAAGAATAACTGGAGCACCCGAGAAATTTGGCAACGTGTGATGCGACCACGTGTACAAATTTATACAATGGTCTTGTTGGCGATTGTTATTGGATTGTTGGTATCGCTAGGTTTGCGTACGCCGTTCAAAGTAGATGTGGTGCGTGATCGCTCAACCCTTTCTCGGATTACCGAGGAGGGTACTCTTGAGAATGTCTACCGTTTACAAATCATGAATGCGTCAGAGCAAGAGCAGACCTACCAATTGAAAGTTCAAGGCTTGCCCAACATCAAAATAGAAACACAGACTGATGTGGTGGTAGCGCCCGCGCAGTCACGTTGGGTAGTGGTGCGGGCGGATATTCCTTACGGATCAACGCCAGCTGGTTCTCATCCGATCCAATTTGAAATACAAGCCGCCAACACGCGTGACTATGTTGTTGAAAAATCTGTTTTCATTGTTCCGAGGTAATTTATGCAAACTCAACCTACCAACATGCAGCCATCATTACCTTGGTGGAGTTATGGCCATGTGTGGTTAGTCATTGCAGGACCGTTGCTTGTTGTAGTGGCGTGTTTTGTGACGGCCTTTATTGCGATTCGCCATCCCGATCCTGTATTGGCCCAAGACTATTACCGCCGAGGTTTGAACATCAATAAAACACTGGCAGAACAAAAAGCCTTGCAGTTAGCTCCCGCCTTGGAAACACGTAACCATGTGATAACGCCTCAAACAGATGTTGGAGGTGCCAAGCCATGATGCTGACAAAGTATTGGATGTTCATTTTGTGGCCATCATTTCTGATGGCCGGCGTCATGGAAATGGTGGTATTTGCGATGGTTGATCCACAGGACCTGCATTTATTCAACCAATCCATTGATTTACCCAGACAAGGCATCTACACCTTGTCTTTTTTTATCTTTTGGATCATTTGCGCAGCATCTAGTTGCTTGTCTCTTTTCCTGTCTGTAGACCCTAAGGATTAGCCTACTTAGATAGGCTGGCAGTTTTGGGTATTCACAATCAATTTAAGAGCGTCTGGATTCAAAATTCGGACATGGCGCTGCTTGACCTCCACAATACCTTCATCGACAAACTTTGAGAAAGTACGGCTGACGGTTTCAAGTTTGAGTCCTAAATAACTGCCTATTTCTTCGCGAGTCATACGCAGCACTAACTCAGATTGAGAAAACCCTCGCGTATGCAAGCGTTGCACTAGGTTTAATAAGAAGGCGGCCAATCGTTCATCAGCCCGCATGCTGCCAAGCAACAACATGACGCCGTTTTCACGCACGATCTCACGGCTCATGATCTTATGCACGTGTCGTTGCAATGCATTGATTTCTCGCGATAAGTCTTCGAGACGGTCAAAATTCATGACGCAGACTTCTGCGTCTTCTAGGGCAACGGCGTCACAGGTGTGGTGGTCGCTAACAATGCCATCTAAACCAATGACCTCGCCAGCCATTTGAAAACCTGTGACTTGGTCGCGCCCGTCTTCAGCTGCAACCGATGTTTTAAAAAAACCTGTGCGAATCGCATAGAGCGCAGAAAACTTTTCGCCATTGCGATACAAGCTGTCACCGCGCACTACTTTGCGTCGCGAAGTGACTAAGTCATCCAGACGATTGAGCTCGTCTTCGTTGAGTCCCAAAGGCATACACAACTCGCGCAAATTGCAGTTGGAGCAGGCTACTTTGATGCTTTGGGTGATCATGGCGGCTAGTTGATGAGGGGGATTCTGATCAAAAGGATGTTATTTGTGAGTTGCAATTATGTTCCCTTTATTAATGTGCACTTATGTACTCTTCTTGAGTGCTAGGAGTTCACGCTCTTTAGAATCTCTTTTATGAATACAACCTTAGCGCTGACCGCATTACTCATGGGGCTCGCAGGCGGACCCCATTGCTTAGCGATGTGTGGTGCAGCTTGTGCTGGTATCGGCCGATCAGCACAAATGCAAGGTGGGGGCTCAGGCGCTCGTGCCATGTTGTTATTTCAATTCGGACGCATTATTGGCTATGGTGCTCTAGGTGCACTGGCAGCATCAACGATGCAAGGTGTGGGTTGGCTCAGCACCCAGTCTGCTATTTTTAGACCTGTGTGGACTTTGTTTCATATGTTGGCACTTTTGCTTGGATTACTTTTATTAGTGAAAGCTGAGCAACCTTTGGCCGTGGATGTTTTAGGTCGCTGGGTTTGGCAAAAAGTGCAAACTAAAACAGCGCATGTGAAATTGCGCCACGGTGGTCCTGTCTTGCTTGGAATCGTTTGGGCGTTGTTGCCTTGCGGATTACTTTACGGCGCTTTGTTAGTTGCCGCATTGACTAACCATCCCTTACAAGGTGCTCTGGTGATGTCCTTGTTTGCTTTAGGTAGCGCCATCGTGCTAACAATCGGACCTTGGCTGTGGTTGCGTATGCGTGGCAACGCTAGCTTGGGCAGCAACAAAGGTGATTGGGGCGTTCGACTTGCGGGCCTGACACTGGCACTGACTTCAGGCTGGGCACTGTGGATGGGCTTGGTGGAATACCAAGCGCCTTGGTGCTTAGTGCCGCAATAAGTGGTCGCTTAACAACTGCGCTACGTGAATCGCTTCGCGCGCAGCGCCATCCGCAATTTGATGACGGCAACTCGTGCCATCAGCGACAACAATCGCGTCGGGTTGGTGGCGAATGGCAGGTAGCAAGCTGAGTTCAGCCATTTGCATCGATACATCGAGATGCGACGCCTCGTAACCAAAGCTTCCCGCCATGCCGCAACAACTGCTTTCAATCAATTGTGGTTTGGCTTGGGGTATCAGTTGGATGACATCTAGAACTGAAGGCATCAAACCAAATGCCTTTTGGTGGCAGTGGCCGTGTAGCAAGATATCTTTTTCTGCCGGTTTTAAGTTTTGCTTTAAGACCTCTAACTTTCCAGCTTTGTGCTCGGATGCCAAAAACTCTTCAAATAGCACCGCGTGCTGGCTGACCAATTCAGCAGACGCACCCAAGCCTAAAACCAAAGCTTCGTCTCTGAGTGTGAGCAAACATGAAGGTTCGAGTCCTACGATTGCAATGCCTTTTTGCGCAAATGGAAGTAGGGCGTTGACCAATTCATGTGCTTGTTGTCGCGCTTGCTCGACCATGCCGTTGGCCAAAAACGTACGACCACAACATAAGTGACCCTGGCTGCCAGAGGGCGCATCTTTAGAAGCAATATGCACGCTATAGCCAGCCGCTTGCAATACGCCCAATGCGGCCGTTGCATTACTAGATTCAAAAAATCCGTTGAATGTGTCGACAAACAATACGACAGGCTTAGTCGATTGCAAAACTTCTTGCTTGGAAACGCCGGGTTGTTGTTTAGAAAAGAAATGGTCGCTTTGCCATGTAGGCCAGCTGCGTTGCGCTGAAAGACCAGTCATGCTTTCAGCGACTTTTGCGAGCCAAGGAAATTGGTTTCGTAAATTCAATATGCTTGCGAACTTGGCAGCCCATGGCGCATAGCGTGGAAGGTAAGCGATCAGCTTATCTTTCAAAGTAAAACCGTAGTGCGCTTTGAAGTGGTGTGTGGCTTCAATCTTCATGCGCGCCATGTCTACGCCAGTCGGGCAGTCTCGTTTACAACCCTTACACCCCACGCATAAATCTAGAGCCTCCATCACATCTGGATTGGCAAGACCTTCTGTGCCAAGTTGCCCAGTTAAAGCCAAGCGCAGAGTGTTGGCCCGGCCGCGTGTCAGGTGTTTTTCATCGCGGGTCACACGATAACTTGGGCACATGGTGCCTGCATCAAACTTGCGGCAAGTGCCGTTGTTGTTGCACATCTCGACCGCTTTGGCCAATCCGTGCGATGGGTCTTCACCAGTGCCAGGTGCAGTAGTTTGCTCGGTGACTGGATCGTTATGCACATTCCATGCACTCCAGTCCAATGCAGTTTTAATATGGATAACTTGGTAGTTATTCCCATAACGCATCAAGCGCGTGTCATCCATTTTGGGTGGATCGATGATGCGCTGGGGCGAGAGTAAGTTCAAAGGATCGAGATGCTGCTTGATTTGTTTGAAGGCATCGTTGATACGTGAACCAAATTGCCATTCAATCCATTCACCACGGCATAAGCCATCGCCATGCTCACCGCTATAGGCGCCTTTGAATTTGCGCACAAGTTCGCTGGCCTCTTCGCCGATCTGACGCATCTTCTTGGCACCATCGCGTCGCATATCCAAGATAGGGCGCACATGCAATGTGCCGACGGATGCATGCGCATACCAAGTGCCCTTGGTGCCATGGCGTTTAAAAACTTCTGTCAAGGCATTGGTGTATTCAGCTAAATGCACCAAAGGCACGGCGCAGTCTTCTATAAAGCTCACGGGTTTGCCGTCGCCCTTCAAGCTCATCATGATGTTCAGACCTGCTTTACGAACTTCCCACAAGTTTTTCTGCGGTGCATCGTCGATCATTTCTACGACGCAGTTGGGTAAACCCAGATCGCCCATCAATTCCACCAGTTGGCGCATATGGGGTTTAAGCGATTCTTTGTCTGCGCCTGCAAACTCCACCAACAAAATTGCTTCGGGATCGCCAGTTAAAGCTGTGCGTATCGTCGGCGCAAACGCAGGGTTTTGCAAAGACAGGTCGATCATGGTGCGGTCGACTAGTTCAACAGCAGTCAATGTGCCGCTACCAAGTTTGACAATGTGTTGCGCGGCATCCATCGCTTGGTAGAACGTAGGAAAGTTAACCACCCCCAGAACTTTGGCACGTGGCAGTTCAGCCAGCTGCAAGGTGAGCGATTGCGTCATGGCCAAAGTGCCTTCGCTGCCGACAAGCAAATGCGCGAGATTCACAGAGCCATCGGTTGTATAAGGACGCTCGTTTTGGTTGCAAAAGATATCGAGGTTGTAACCAGCCACGCGGCGCAAGACTTTGGGCCAATGGGCATCTATCTCAGGTTGCAATTGCTTAGCCAATTGCTGTACAAATTCACCAACTGCTTTTGCACGTCCTGTACTTTGCTCAAAGCGACCTAACTGCATGACCGAGCCATCGCTCATTCTGGCTGTCGCACCCAAGACGTTGTGCACCATGTTGCCGTAAGCAATCGAGCGGCTACCGCATGAGTTGTTGCCTGCCATGCCACCTAAAGTGGCTTGCGCGCTGGTAGATACATCTACTGGAAACCAGAGCCCTTTGGACTTGAGTTGTGCATTCAAGTGGTCCAACACCAAGCCGGGTTCAACAACCGCTGTGCGTTTTTCTGAATCGATGTGCAAAACATTGCGCACATATTTGCTGTGGTCAATGACCAAGCCCGCTCCAGTCGTTTGTCCGCATTGGCTTGTACCGCCGCCGCGTGGCACGATTGGCACGCCGAGGTCACGGCAAATGTCCATGGCGATGGAAACTTCTTGGGAGTCGCGCGGAACAAACACGCCTAAGGGTATTACCTGATATATCGAGGCATCGGTCGCATAGCGCCCTCTGTCCGCAGAAGTGAACAACACCTCACCTTGTGTTTCTTGAGCCAGTCTTGCTGCTAGTCGACCCGCCACTTCATTGCTAGCGTGGGAGATGTTTTCGTATGTTTTCTCTGGTGTGGATAAGATTGCGTTATTCATCTGCCTATTTTGAATGAAAAAATAACAAATCTATTGGAGATTCCATTCTTATGTTAAAGCTTGACTTTCACCCTTCAGGCCGTCACTTCTTGCAAATCCCTGGGCCGTCCCCCGTGCCTGATCGTATTTCACGTGCTATGAGTTTGCCCACGATTGACCACCGCGGACCTGAGTTTGCTGTGTTGGCTTTCAAAGTCATTGCCGACATGCAAAAGATTTTTCAAACCCAACACCCTGTGATGATTTATCCAGCTTCAGGCACAGGCGCGTGGGAAGCCGCATTGGTCAACACCTTGAGTGTGGGTGACCATGTGTTGATGTATGAGACAGGCCAGTTTGCAACCCTGTGGAACAAGCTTGCTACGCGCTTAGGGATCAAAACGGAATTCATCGGCATGCCAGGACTTGAAGGTTGGCGCCATGGTATCCAAGCAGATTTGATTGAAGCGAGATTAAAAGCAGATACAAATCACACGATCAAAGCCGTATGCGTGGTGCATAACGAAACATCGACCGGCGTGACCAGCGATATTCCTGCTGTGCGACGTGCGATGGACAACGCCAAGCATCCTGCATTGTTGTTGGTGGATACCGTTTCTGGATTGGCAGCAATTGACTATCGCCATGATGCATGGGGGGTGGACGTCACTGTCGGCGGCTCACAAAAAGGACTCATGTTGCCACCGGGTTTGGGCTTTAACGCACTATCGCCCAAAGCGATTGAAGTAAGTAAAAAATCTACGATGCCTAAATCATTTTGGGCGTGGGACGAAATGATTGAGTTCAACAAAACAGGCTACTACCCCTCAACCCCCAACACCAATTTGATGTACGGTTTGAGTGAAGCCTGCGACATGATTCTGGGACAAGGTTTAGACGTTGTGTTCAAGCGCCACAAGCGTTGGTCTGCAGGCGCCTGCGCTGCAGTGACTGCTTGGGGACTTCCCATTCAATGTGCCGACCCCGCTTTGCACTCACCTATATTGACTGGCGTGATGACACCCGAAGGTGTGGATGCAGACGCAATTCGGAAAGTTATTTACGAACGCTTTGACTGCTCGTTAGGCACAGGTCTTGGCAAGGTGAAGGGACGCATGTTCCGAATTGGCCATCTAGGCGACTGCAATGATTTGACGGTGATCGCTGCTGTGTCAGCTTGTGAGATGGGTCTCAAACTCAGCGGTGTCAAATTGGCGAGCTCTGGTGTGCAAGCTGCCATGGATTATTTTTCTGCCCATCCAGTGCCTGCATTGATTCGATAAAACAAAAATTGAGGAGACGCTATGAAAAGAAGACAACTCTTACAGGTTGGAGCAGCTAGCGCTGCAATCTTGGCTGCACCCATGATAAAGGCGCAGTCTTTGCCCTCAGGCCCCATCAGGATTGTGGTGGGTTTTCCACCAGGTGGCGGTACTGACGCATTAGCGCGCGTGTTAGCGCAAAAACTCCAAGCGATGTGGAACATCAACATCGTGATTGATAACAAAGCAGGTGCTGCAGGCGTGATTGCGGCAGACTATGTGGCTAAGCAACCCGCCGACGGCAACACATTGCTCATGGCGCACATTAACAGCCATGCATTAGCAACCAGTTTGCAACCCAAATTAGGCTACAACGTGGAGCGAGATTTCTCGCCTATTGGCTTGGTAGGTGTGACACCTAATTTATTGATATGTAATGAAAACCAACCCGCCAAAACAGTGAAAGACTTAGTGGCTTTGTGCAAACAAAACCCTGGCAAGATAAGTTTTGCTTCTGCAGGCGGTGGATCTGCTCAGCACTTGGCATTGGAAATGTTTAAGTTGCGCGCTGGTATAGATGCCTTGCATGTACCCTACAAAGGCTCAGGCCCTGCTTTGACCGATTTGATTGGCGGGCAAGTGCAGTATTGCTTTGAGACTATGACATCCGCTACACCGCATGTCAAAAGCGGCAAAGCGATTGCGCTGGCACAAACGCGAACAAAACGCGCCAAAGGTCACCTCAATGTTCCAACCATGGATGAGCAAGGTTTTGCTGGTTTTGATGCGACGACTTGGTATGGATTGGTAGGACCCGCCAAACTAAACCCCGCATTTATCAAGCGCATCAACGAAGACATGAACAAAGTTATGGTCATGCCTGACGTGATCGAAAAATTTGATTTATACGGCGCAGAAGATGGTGGCGGAACACCCGAGCGCTTTGCAGACTTTATCCGCAGCGAAACCCAAAAGTGGGCAAAGGTGATCAAAGACGCGAAAGTGCAGGCCGACTCTTAGTCTCTCGGCTTTTAAAAACTCTGCACTGAGGGCTTATTAACTCCACAAGCCTTTGTAAAGCATATATGCCGCCAACACATACAACACACTGGCGAAAGTGCGTTTGAGTTTCTTCACTGGCAACATGTGCGCTGCTTTTGCACCGAGCGGTGCTGTAAACACACTGCACAGTGCAATGACTACCAAGGCTGGCACCCAGATGTAACCAAACGCATCATCAGGCAAACCTTGCACCGTTTGACCGCTAATGACATATCCAATGACATTAGCCACTGCAATAGGGAACCCAAGCGCTGCACTCGTAGCCACTGCGTTGTGGATCAGCACATTGCACCACGCCATAAACGGCACGCTGATAAATCCGCCGCCTGCGCCTACTAATCCTGATAAAAATCCAATCGCGCTACCTGCACCGACCAAACCAACAGTGCCAGGTACTTGACGCGTTGGTGCAGGCTTCTTATCTAAAAACATTTGCGTGGCAGAAAAGCCCACAAACAATCCAAAGAAGATGGCAAGGTTAGATCCCTTGAGCAATGCAAACACCCCCATGCTGGCAATCATGCTGCCAAGCACGATGCCGGGGGCCAAACCTTTGACCAAATCCCAACGGACGGCGCCACGTTTGTGGTGCGCACGCACACTTGAGATGGATGTGAAGATGATCGTCGCCATCGATGTAGCGATGGCCATCTTGACTGCCAGGTTGTCGTCAACGCCGCGCTGTGACAACAAGATAGTCAGGAATGGCACCATCACCATGCCGCCTCCAATACCCAGCAACCCAGCTAAAAAACCAGTGCATATGCCAAGCGTGGCGAGTTCGATGATGAGCTGGGGTTGAATGTCCATGGTGCAGGGGAGTAGTGAGTGGAAATTTAAGAAGGTGTCTGCAAGGGCCTCGAGGCCGGCATCCTGAACCGGGGTTCAGGTGGGCGAGGTCAGATTGACGTTGGGTTCATCTGACGCGAGACGATCACGCTCATCAAACGATGTTCCAAGCCCGGAGCTCTATGAGCATTGGTTCAAGGAAATATAAAGCCTCAAGGGCCGAGCAGACGCTTTGATTGTAGACCTGCGTCACAACAATTGGTTGTCGTGTCCGAGTACTGCGTCCATGCGTTGCAACAAAGATTGCAACTGCGAGGTGGAGAGGCTTGGGGCACCTGTATCTAACGCGACAGGCCTGTCCGTTAAATCAAACGCAAGGTTCAGAGCGGCTAGTACAGCGATACGGTCACGCGCTTTGATCTTGCCTGCATCGCGAATTTTGCACATGGCCTCGTCCACTTTTGCAACCGCTTGGTTGAGACGTTCTTCACCGTCTTCTGGGCAGCCCAACACGTAGCCATGCCCCATGATTTGCACTTCTACTTGCTTCACGCTTTGTCCTTTGCAGTTTGTTCTTGGGGCAAGCGATCGATCAGCGCGTCAATGCGGTGACGGGCTGCACCAAGACGAGACTTCATGAGGTCTCTTTCTTGGGTGAGTTGCTCAACCTGTGCGGTTAACAAAGCATTGGTACGTTGCAGTTCTTCGTGTCGAACTAACAAACGCTCCGTGCGCTCGGCAATTTGGTCAATGAGGCTGGATTGGGGCATGTAGCAACATTTTAAGGGGACTGGAGGCTGAACCGTTAAGATAGCCTCTGTTGGTGCTCGCGGTGTGGTTCACACGCCGCAGTTCAACGGGAAGCAGGAGGGTTACGTCGCTCGCTCGACAAAGCCCCACCTGCGCTGCCCCCGCAACGGTCAAACGGACGAGTTTTACAACTCCGCTTTTGTCAATTAGCCACTGAACGCCTTGAACAAGCGTTTGGGAAGGCGACAAAGGTTGTCTCCGTCAGCCCGGATACCGGCCAACAAGGTGGCAGTGCGTCCAAAACGCACCGCTAATT
>Ga0209084_1000739_pt1 | contig 29888 bp, 26 predicted proteins | sample C_130820_MF_Meta_FD_187309 | JGI IMG/M metagenome (GOLD analysis project Ga0209084, IMG submission 187309) | Freshwater microbial communities from Lake Croche, Canada to study carbon cycling - C_130820_MF_MetaG (SPAdes) (version 2) | ecosystem: Environmental > Aquatic > Freshwater > Lake... | reverse complement strand
TTCCCGCACACCATTAAAAGCAAAGGCGATGCTGGCTGCGGCTTTGGCTTATTTCATCATGCCAGCAGACCTGATTCCAGATGTCATTGCTGGTTTTGGTTTTACTGATGACTTAACGGTTTTGAGTTTGGTGCTGCGTAAGTTAAGCACCACAGTTACGTCAGAGCACTACGACTTAGCTAGACGGCGTTTGCAGGGCGACGAGCAGTCGTCTGAGTGACTCAAGACGATGCTGACCAGAATCGCCGGCGTTTCCTTCACTCACCCAGGCATCCAGGGCACAATCAGGTGGAGCATCGCCTGTGACATTGACATGTGTGCAAGCTCGCGGACATTCGGTAGCGCCATCCACTAGTTCAGGGAACGACTCAATGATGTCTTCGGGCTTAACGTGAGCCAAGCCAAGTGAGCGAATGCCTGGCGTGTCGATCACCCAACCAGAATCTTGAGGCAGTGCGATAGCACGCGCTGAAGTAGAGGTGTGTTTGCCTCGACCCGTAACGTCGTTGACTTCACCGGTAACTCGGTGGGCTTCTGGAGCCAGAGCATTCACTAGAGTCGACTTTCCAACACCCGAATGGCCAAGGAAAACTGTGTTGTGTCCACTCAGCGCCTGGCGCACATCCTCAATGCCTTCGCCAGTTGTTTGGTTGACCACGATGTATTCCAGATCCATGCCTGCGTAATTATCAAGCAGTGCCTGTGGCGAGCCAAGGTCACTCTTAGTCAGAATCAAGATTGGTTGAATACCAGCTTCGAATGCAGCGACCAGTGCACGGTCGATGAGCCCTGTGCGAGGCTCAGGATTTGCAATAGCCGTTACGATTGCGAGCTGGTCAGCATTAGCGACGATGATTCTTTCGACCGGGTCATTGTCATCGGCTGTCCGAGTAAGGACACTCACTCGCTCAATGAGTTCAACGAGTCGGGCGAGGCTATCTACCTTGCCACTGAGATCGCCGACAAGACGGACACGGTCACCAATCACCACACCCTTGCGTCCAAGTTCACGCGCTTTAACGGCCGTTACAGCAATCTGTTCTTCATGAGGTATGCCATCAGGAACAGCACAGGTGATTCGTCCGCGATCGACGCCGATTACTCGGCCAACCACAGCATCTGAAAAGTCTGGGCGATCTTTAGTGCGTCTGCGCGAGTTTGACCGCGATGTTCTGCGGTCAAAAAAATCTTCATCGCGTTGACTCACGCGCCCACCAAGTTCAGCCACATTGCGGCAAAGTCAGGAAGTGTCTTACTCGTAGTTTCGATGTTCTCGATGAGCAAGTCTTCTATTGCCAGACCCAGCACTGCTCCAGCCATTGCCATTCGGTGGTCTTCATAGGTCGCAAAGGTTCCGCCATGAAGCGGTTGAGGTTCAATGATCAATCCATCTTCAGTCTCAGTTACTCGGCCGCCGAGATTGTTGATCTCAGTCGCCAGCGCTTTAAGACGATCTGTTTCATGACCACGTAAGTGGGCGATGCCACGAAGTTGAGAAGGACCATCAGCTAATGCACACAAAGCCGCGATGACAGGGCTGAGTTCGCCAACATCATGCAAGTCGACATCTATTCCGTGAATCACTCCAGTACCAGTCATAGTCAAGTCGCTTCCACTGCGTGTAACTTGAGCGCCCATAGCAGTAAGTAAAGTACGTAACTCGTCTCCAGCTTGAGTTGTGCTTTCTGGCCAGTCGGGGATAGTGACTGATCCTCCGCACACTAAAGCCGCGGCCAAGAATGGTGCAGCATTTGAAAGATCAGGTTCAACTGTGACAGCAAACCCTTGGGGAATGCCTGGATGAACACGCCACTGTGCGTTGTGACTGTCGGTTACGTCAACATCAACCTGGATACCCACATGGCGCAGGACTTCAACGGACATATCGATATGCGGCATGGAAGGCAACTGCCCACCAGAGTGCACGATCGTAATGCCTGCATCGTAACGGCAACCAGCCAGCAACAGAGCACTCACGAACTGTGATGAGGCACTTGCATCGAGTGTGACCGTCGAACCTGCGACAAAGCCTGTGCCATGAACCGTGAAAGGCAAAGTGCCACGATCGTCATCGCTCACATCTAGACCAAGGTCACGTAGTGAGGTAATGATTTGAGACATTGGACGCACGCGAGCGCGGGGGTCTCCATCAAATCGAACATCCCCTGCAGCTAATGCGGCAACCGGTGGAACAAAGCGCATCACAGTTCCAGCGAGACCACAATCGACTTGAGCTGGACCGAGAAGTGGGCCGGGGGTGACAACAAAACTCTCGCCATCAGATTCGACTGCGGCACCGAGACTCTCAATGGCAGCTGCCATTAACAATGTGTCACGAGCAAGTAAGGGGTGGTTGATACGACATTCGCCGCCAGCGATAGCCGCAAGAATCAGCCAACGGTTTGTCAGTGACTTAGAACCCGGAATTCGCACATGTGCATCAATCGGTGCGGTGTGCCGCGGGGCTTTCCATAAGTTACTCACTAGGTAAGCCTAATTTGCATGGCATCCCTTAAGGATTGCAGGTCGTGCCAGCAGGTGGAAGTTTGTCGTGCAGCATGTAGGCCACGAAAATCTTGTTGAGACACTCATGTGTAAATCCAGCCAGAGGTGCATGCTCGTTACCTTCAAAAGTGACAAGTGAGGACTTCAAGTCTTTGGCAGTCTGCACCGAGAAGGGGTAGGGCGTGGTCGATTCGTGACGGGAACCAACTACGAGGAATTGGCGCCCAGATGTATTGGTGCGCGGTGCCATGTTGGCCGGAGGGTCTGGAATGTTCTTTTCGTCAAAAGCTAGCCATGACCAGTCTGAGCCACTACGTTCCGGAGTCCAGGTGTAATTGCTGGCATCAGAAGTGAGTGCAGTCCAGAACGGAGCAGCTGCCTTAATTTCATCGGCGAGTTTCTTCTGGTGCTCAACACTTGTCAGGTCGCGATCATCGCGATCCATCGAGTTGACCATCGTCATAATTTCGAAGCTGTTATTTCGCACAATCTTGGAAGGGTTGTATTTAGGTCCTCGCAATGATTCGGCATCGTAACCATCCAATTGGAAGCCAAAATACTCGAACATTCCGTTCCAGTGATCTGGTTTTAGTAGCGCATCGACACCCTGATTGAAGTAGCTCTGTGCTGTCGTGTTGTCGTAGTAAGTAAGTGCAAATATGCCGTGAGTAAACATGTACTCGCTGCTAACACGTGTTTGATTTTCTGCGCTCAGGGTTTTCATGCCGGCGAATCCAGAGAGTTTGTCGTCGTCACCCCACTGTCGAATCTTGAGAAGTAGTGCCTGTACTTCAGCTCGGGTCTTGTGTCGAGCTTTCGCATAGCCATCCACATAGGTCATGATTTTTTCTTCCAATGCCTTCGCTTGTGTGAGGGCATCTTTGTCACTCTGGTTTTCACTTGTCGTCGGACTATCCAAGATCATGTGTCCACTATTTTCGTGAAACATGCCGATGTAATCAGCTGCGATAGTCGTGCCGTAGGAAGACCCAAGGAAATTGAGCTTGGCATCGCCAGTGACCACACCGCGCATCAGGTCTAAGTCGCGCACAACATTGTCGGTCTTGAGCGTCCACCAAGCAGGGTTGGCTTGGGAACACTTTTCGAGGTAGGCCTTGTTGATGGCATCGTTGCGTGCTACCTCTTGCGCATTCTCTGGCGTGCCTTCGGAGAGCCAATATGTTTCAAAATCCGAGCGATTGCTACACCGGATGGGTGAGCCGGAAATCGGCTTTGAGTGATTGACTCCGCGCGGATCAAAGCCGATGATGTCGTACTTGGCTCGGATCGCAGCAGGGAAGTCCATCCACTGTGCTTCTTCGACTCCAGACTCACCTGGACCACCCGGGTTGATGAACAGTGTGCCGAGTTTTTGGCCTGAAGTTGCTGGGACTTTGAGCATGGCAATAGAGAAATCTGGGAACTTGGATGTGGTGTCGTACTGTGCTGGAACAGTGACGTTACTGCATGTCGCAGTGCTCTTATCAAAAGTTTTTGCCAATTGATCAGAGGGCAGGAGCATGTCCTTGTCGCACGTACTCCACTTCACAACTTGATCTTGATAATTGCCCAGTGAAACCGGCTTCGAAGTTGAGCAGGCAGCTAAAGGGGTCGCCAGAAGAAGAGCAACAATCAAGAATCTACGCATTTGCTAACCGTATCGTGCAGTGCTGACGTGAAGGTGTTTGTTTACATGAATTTTCCCACCAAACGTAGGGATTGAGTTTGTGTGCCGGTCAGACAAGATTGGACTGTCTGGGCACGGATGGGCAGTGCAGTAGAACGTCTGTGTTGAGGGAATAGTTTAGTGCAAGTCTTCGTTGTGAGAAGTATGCGTAGTGTCACAGATTCAAGACCCAAAAGGGGACTGCATTCGCCGAGGATTGCCGGCGACCAGGTGACCTGGTCACAGTCTTACGTCGAAACGGCGCACAAATCAGACGGTGAAGATTCCGTGAATTTTCTAGTCCCCGCAATTGCGGCGACATTGAGCGAGGTAGCGTTGGAATTTGTGGGGAGTGATCAGGTGCAGTCGCAAAGTACAGAGGAAATCGACTCGGAACCTGAAGTGTCTTCCGCCACACCTATTGATCCTGCCCTTGCCAAAGAATTACTTGAACGGTTTGAGCGCGATGCCATACCGCTGCTCGATCAGATTTATGCAGGTGCTCTGCGAATGACGCGTAATCCAGCTGACGCCCAGGACCTAGTTCAGGAAACCTACGCTAAGGCGTATCGTGCTTTCTCCCAGTTTCAAGAGGGGACAAATCTAAAGGCGTGGTTCTATCGCATTCTGACTAACACCTACATCAACATCTATCGCAAGGCACAACGGGGTCCTGCCGTAGATCCCACTGAACAGATTGAAGACTGGCAGATGGCACGTGCCGAACGCCACACTTCAGGAGGTCTGGTTTCCGCGGAAACGCAGGCACTAGAAAACTTGCCTAATCCGGTTATTTCAGATGCCTTTAGCAAGTTACCCGATGATTTTCGAACTGCGGTTTATCTAGCCGATGTCGAAGGATTCTCGTACAAAGAAATTGCCGAGATTATGGACGTCCCTGTTGGCACAGTGATGTCGCGACTTCATCGTGGACGTAAGGCTCTCCGTGAGTTGTTAGAGGACTACGCAATAGAAAATGGTTACCTCAAGGTGATTGCATCATGAGTTGTGGAAACCATCACGAGATGCCATGCAGTGACGTTTTGGAGGTCATTTACTTGTATTTGGATCATGAAGAAATGTCAGTTGAGCGCGAAATTGTGTCAACTCATTTAGTGGAATGTGCTCCGTGTCAAGGTCATTTCGAAGCCGAGAATATGCTGAAAACCCTTATTGCGCGGGCATTATTTGCGCAACAAGCACCTCGAGAAGTCCACACGCACATCATTGCAAGCATCACCGAAATTCACTTAGAGATCACCACGGTGCATGAGCACCCCTAACTAGGCTCTATCCTTGTAACTTAAGGTTTAACAAACTTCAAGGAGCACTCATGAGTAAGCGCGGCCGCAAGAAGCGTGATCGTAAGAAGAACAAGGCTAACCACGGTCGTCGTCCGAACGCATAAGCACATTGTTTTGTAGGAAAGGCCCGATTCGTTCGGGTCTTTTTTATGCCCGAAAACTTCCTCAACTCACGTCTATGAATTGAGCTCGTCTAGAGCTTGAGTTAGCCCTTCAGGCGATAGCGTTGGAATGTGCCAAATTCGCGTACGCCCTTAGTTGAGATTGCTCAGTCGCGCACTGACCTGAGTGAAGAAGAGATTGCACACCTTCAGTTACTCCTCGCTGACTGGACTCTGATTTCAGATTTAGCGTTTGCTGATTTGATCTTGTGGCTTCCCACCTGGAATGAGGCTGGCTTTGTTGCTGCTGCTCAAATCCGACCCACAACGGCTCGTACTCATATTCCTGAAGACCTCGTTGGTCATTTCGTTCCACGCGGTCGCCACACGGAGCTGGATCGAGCATTCGCGACTGCTCTCATCGAACAAGGTGCTCCCACTGACAGACATGAAGTGACTCAGGCGATACCGGTGCAGCATGCTGGGCGCACTATTGCCATAGTCGGTTGCTACTCAGAAGTGAATCAATCAGGTCGTTTAGAGAACGTTTATGCAGCATGTGCGAGTGAACTGCTGCACATGGTGAGCACTGGAACTTTCCCACGAGCTACCGACAATGACCAAGGCACAGGTGGGCGCGGTGGAGCTCCACGTGTAGGTGACGGTCTCATGTTGCTGGATGAACGTGGCGCGATTGAGTTTGCCAGTCCCAATGCACGTTCGGCGTTTCGGCGATTGGGCTTAGCTATCGAGATTGAGGGGCAGGTGCTCGCTGAATTGGCAGCCCGCCTCAATAGACGAGGCATCCCAATCAATGACACTCTGAGTCTGGTGGCGCGTGGAAGCATCCAGGGGACGGCCGAAATTGAAGGTTCTCAGTCAGCCGCCACCATGCGCTCAATTCCGTTGCAAGGCAACAAGACCATCATTCTGATTCGTGACGTGAGTGATCTGCGCCGCCGCGAACAGGCACTTTTGGGCAAGGATGCGGCAATCCGCGAGATTCATCATCGGGTTAAGAACAATTTGCAGACTGTGGCGTCACTCTTACGCATTCAAGGTCGCCGACTTGATGACGCTTCAGCGCGCTCCGCGATTGCCGAAGCTGGCCGTCGCGTTGCAACGATCGCTGTCGTCCATGACTTGCTTGCACATAATCCAGGCGAGATGGTTGATTTTGATGCAGTTGCCAGCAAAGTCGTCAATCTGACCGTGGAAACTTCAGTGCCGATCCATCTGACCCTCACTACGCAGATGCAATTCGGGTTACTTTCAAGCGATCAAGCAACTCCGTTGGCACTAGTGATTGCCGAAGTGGTAGCAAACTCAATAGAACATGGTCAAGACCCTGTTGGTTCTGCATCACTTCACATCGAGGCATCGCGAACATCTGAACAGGTCACTGTCGTAATTAGTGACGGCGGGAAGGGCATTAGCTTGCCTCTAGATACCGCTGGCGGTTTAGGTTTGGAGATTGTCAAGACGCTTGTACAGGATGAACTCAGCGGACAACTCGAATTCGCTCATGAACGAGACAGGTTTTCCCAAGGCACCAGGGTAACGATGCGTATTCCGCTCATTGGAGGCCCTACAGCCTCCTAGCGGGCATCAAACAGTGTCTGAGACCTTTGGGATGTTTGAATCAAAGACGTGAGGTGTTGGTTCTAAACCACGAGCACGGGCACGCTGAGCACGGCGTTTGATGGCGCGACGCTCATCTTCACTGGTGCCACCCCAGACGCCTGAATCTTGGCCGGATTCAAGTGCCCACTTCAGGCAAGGCTCAATGACTGCACAACGGCGACACACTGCTTTGGCATCCTCAATCTGGAGTAATGCCGGTCCCGTATTGCCGATAGGGAAGAACAGTTCTGGATCTTCGTCACGGCAAGCTGCCTCATGGCGCCAATCCACACTAACCACCTTTTCGGGCTTAAAAAGAAAATACAGTTCGATTTTCAAGCATTTTTCGTGAAACGCTTTCAGTCAGGTTTCCCATTCTGACAGGAGATGCCCGATTTTGCTAGGTTTTTTGGAAACATTTCGCGAATTATTTCATTTTCATCACAAAATCCCAAGGGTTATTGGCTTTGGGTCGGTTTGCGACACGCCGAAGAGTAGCGTCGAGATCGTTCGCCATGCGTTCGCGAGTTGTTCACCTTGCCAACGTGTACCGTTGGTTTGTGCAGAAAATAGCAGCTGTGTGTGGGTGGGCAGAAGCAGTATCGGTCCTCCTTGGGGGAGCATCTTTTCTATTTGCACAGACCTCGGGAACCCAAAATGTGGGTGAACAGGCACATTTTGCCCTGAGTTTTGTCTGTTTTGCTTTCGCGGCCGGCATTGCACTTGCTACGTATGGCTTGCAAAAGGGTAGTGATTTGGCCCAGACGCCTTTCGTCCTGATCCAAGTCTTTGTGGGTATTGGTGCTTATTTAGGCATCGGGTCCACATCTGCACAGCCCAAGATTTTGGGCGCAATCGCCATGATTGTGGCTCTTGTTGCCGGAATTACCGCAATCTTGGCCCATCGCGGCCGCCAAAACAGCGCATAGGTCGTTTGCGCTTAGTTGCTCATACCTTCACGCAATGTAGTCAGCGTTTTGGTCAGTATTCGCGAAACATGCATTTGGGACAGCCCTAATTCAGAAGCGATGGCACTCTGGCTCAAGTTATCGAAGAAGCGCATAACCAAGATCTGCTTAGATCGTTCGTCAAGCATTGCTAGAAGTGGCCGCAATGATTCCCGGTCTTCAATGCTTTCAAGTGCCGCATCGAGCTCACCAATAGTGTCACCAAGGGACTGGGCATCTTCGTTGGCAGATCCATCCAAGCTGACGGTCGAGTAGGCAGCCTGTGACTCCATGGCTTCGATGACGTCATCAAGGGTCAAATTCAATTCCTCAGCAATTTGAGCTGGGGTTGGCGCTTGGCCGAGTTTGTGCGTCAACTCAGTGCGAGCCTTTTCCACAGCCGCGCCAAGTTCTTGCAAACGGCGTGGGACCCGCACGGCCCAAGTCTTATCGCGGAAATGTCGTTTTATTTCACCAACGATTGTCGGTGATGCATAGGTAGAAAATTCAAAGCCACGGCTGGCATCAAAGCGATCGACCGCTTTGATCAGCCCAATTGTTCCGACCTGCACAAGGTCATCAAGCGGCTCGCCACGATCGGCAAACTTGCGTGCCAAGAAATGCACTAATGGCAGGTGACGCTCAATGAGGGCATCACGAAGTGCCGCATGTTCAGAAGTGCCTGCCTCAAGAGCGGCAAGCTGCTCAAGCATTTCGCGATCGTGAGCTCGCTCTAGGGCCGCATCAGGCACTAGCGCCCGCCTTGCTGCTCAAGGTGATGGTCACTTGACCATCACTAACCTGGCTCACCACATCGGTCACGAGTGCGCTCAAAATAGTCCAAGCAAAAGTGCCTTGCTCGGGTGCAGCAACTCCGTGTGGGCCGGTCAGCGAGACGTCTAGTCCGTGTTCTGAAATCGTGAAGGCTATTGATACGTCACCGTGCACGCCGTCAGTACCAATGACCAACGCAAAGGCTTCATCAACGGCCAGACGAAGATCGTCAATTTGATCCATGTCTAAGTGAGCATGGGCTGCAGTGTGGGCAGCTGTGCTGCGCACAAGGCCAACGAATGTGGCATCTGCTGGGACAGTCAGTTGAATTGTGGTCACAACCCAAAACCGTAGTGCACTCGTGACTAGATATCTGACATCTGAGTGAACATTTTCTGGCGTCTTTCAAGCTATAAAAACTATGGCGTGAATTGTCCGACCCCAAGGTCAGCCAATTCACGCCAAGATGTTTGTTAGAGAGTTATGCCTTCTTGGTCTCTGCGAAGATTCCAGCAATTTCATCAATCTTGGCAATCAAATCGTCGGCTACAGCGACATCGACTGTGCCCTTGGTTCCCGCAGCGCCAGCAAGCTTCGTTGCATCGTTGAACAGTTGGTGCAGCTGTGGGTATGCCTCAAAGTGCGGTGCCTTGAAATAGTCGGTCCACAGAACCCAGAGGTGATCTTTCACCATATGTGAGCGCTGTTCCTTGATGGAGATTGCGCGAGCTTTGAAGTTGGCATCATCAGAGGCATGGTACTTTTCCATGCATGCCTTGACTGATAGGGCTTCAATACGTGCTTGTGCGGGGTCGTAGATGCCGCAAGGTAGGTCGCAGTGTGCGCTCACCGTGATGGTTGGTGCAAAAAATTTCATAATTCCTCCGATTAGGTCGCAATGTTCCACAGGTCTGACAAGCGCGATGGCTTGGCAGCCTATGAATGAGTCGTACGTTTACAAGGTTATCGTTTTGTAAGGTTTGGGGCATACGCAGTAGAAAAAGTTTAGAAAACTCAAAACGGTGTAACAATGAAATGATGAAGTTCAAAACGGGAATAGCCACGGTTCAGGGACACAGCATGGTGCCAACTTTGGTGCCCAACGATCGAGTGATTGTCCGCTATGGCGATACTTTTTCGGTGGGAGATCTCATCGTCTTTACCCGCAATAATCACGTTGAGATCAAGCGACTAGAGCGCATTGAAGCGGACGGTTTGTTTCTTGTTGGAGACAATGACCTCGTGAGCTTAGATTCCCGCAGTTATGGCTTGATTTCGCCAGCAGCCGTTCTTGGTCGAGCTGTTGCTCGGCTTTGGCCGCAACCAGGTCAGATGACTATTCGTCGTCGCCTTCGTCGTCTAGACGAGCGAGCCATGTAGCTAAGCGCTCGACCGGGATTTCAAAGTCCGGATTCTGATCGACAAATTCGCGCAAACGCACAGCTAGCCATTCGAACGAAACTTCTTCCTCGCCACGACGATTCTCGAGCTCTTCAATACCTCGGTCTGTGAAGTACATGTCTTTCCTAACTGAATGCTTGCGCCACCAAAGCGGCTTGTTCTTGTTCGTGACGATGATGTGAACCAACAGCGGGTGATGATGATGCTGGTCGTGTGACTCCACGGATCGTGTGGTTAATCACTTGCGGAAGATTCATTGCCATGAAGCTCCAGGCACCTTGATTCGCTGGCTCTTCTTGAACCCATTTGATGGTCTTGAGATTCGTGTAACGCGCAAGTTCAGGTGGCAGTGTCAGAGCTGGCAGTGGGTAAAGGCGTTCAAGGCGGACAATGGCCACGTCTTCACGGCCAGTACGAGTACGTTCGGCCAGCAGATCGTAATAGACCTTCCCAGCACACAGAAGCACGGTGGCGACCTTATCTGGGTCGACCGTCTTGTCACCAATAGTTGAGGTGAAGTTCCCGTCAGTGAAGTCTGAGACCGTGGATGTCGCATACTTTGCACGCAGGAGCGACTTAGGTGTGAAGACTACTAGCGGACGATCAAGTGGAGACTTGGCCTGCCAGCGCAACAGATGGAAGTAAGCGGCTGGAGTTGAGGGCATAGCCACCGTCATGTTGTCCTGGGCGCATAGTTGCAAGAAGCGTTCCACACGAGCAGAGGAATGGTCAGGGCCCTGACCTTCATAGCCATGTGGGAGTAGCAACACAATGTTGCTGCGTTGTGCCCACTTCTGCTCACCTGCAGAGATGAACTCATCAATGATCGTTTGAGCTCCATTCGCGAAGTCACCGAACTGCGCTTCCCACATCACGAGAGCATCAGGACGAGCAACTGAATACCCGTACTCAAAGCCCATGGCAGCGAATTCACTCAGTAGTGAGTCATAAACATAGAGCTTTGCATCATCCCGGTAGCACGCCTTGAGTGGCTTGTATTGCCAACCGGTTTCGCGATCGACAATTACAGCATGACGATGACCGAATGTACCGCGGCGTGAATCCTGTCCGGCTAAGCGGATTGTCTTACCTTCGAGGAGTAGCGAGCCCAGAGCTAGAGCCTCGCCCATACCCCAATCAATGGCGTTGCCTGCGACCATTTCTGCACGCCGAGTGAGTTGCGGAGCAAGACGCGGGTGCACCACAAAGCCTTCTGGCATCTCAATCTGGCTCTTGACGACAAGGTCGATGACCTCGGAAGAAATCGCGGTGTGGACGTCCATGGTTGGAGTTTGTGGGGTAAGCGACTGCTGGCCCTGAGAGATGACCTCTGCAGATGGCGCGCTGAAGTCATTCTCGTGATCGGCCTTGTTAGCCTGGAAAACCTTTTCCAACTCATCTTGGTAGTGCTTCAAAGCCTCTTCGGCCTCTTCGACAGTAATGTCTCCGCGACCAATAAGTGATTCGGTGTAGAGATTACGAACTGAACGCTTCTGGTCGATGATTTCGTACATCAAAGGTTGAGTCAGACTGGGGTCGTCCGCTTCATTGTGGCCACGACGGCGGTAGCACACGAGGTCGATAACAACATCTTTATGGAAGGCCTGTCGGAAGTCGTACGCCAACTTAGCAACTTCAACAACTGCCTCTGGATCATCACCATTCACATGGAAGATTGGTGCTTGCACCATGCGAGCAACGTCAGTTGCATAGATGCTGGAGCGGCTGTACTTGGGCGAGGTGGTGAACCCGACCTGATTGTTGACGACGAGGTGGATTGTTCCGCCCACACGATAGCCCTGGAGTTGACTAAATTGCAGGGTTTCTGCAACGACTCCTTGGCCGGCGAATGCAGCATCGCCGTGCATGAGAATAGGCATGACGGAGTAGCGATTCTCAGCATCAAGCAGGTCCTGCTTGGCGCGGACGATACCTTCTAGCACCGGATTTACTGCCTCAAGGTGCGAAGGGTTAGCTGCGAGATAAACACCGACTTTGGCGCCGGTGCTACTTGTGTAAGTACCCTGCGTGCCTAAGTGGTATTTCACGTCACCTGAGCCTTGGACAGACTCTTCGCCATAGTGACCTTCAAACTCGTTGAAGATGCGTCCGTAGCCCTTGCCAGCAATGTTTGCTAGGACGTTGAGGCGACCACGGTGAGGCATGCCGATACAAACTTCTTTAAGTCCATCCTGTGCGGCTTCGACAAGAATTTGGTCAAGCATCGGGATGGTACTTTCTCCACCCTCGAGGCTGAAGCGCTTCTGCCCGACGTACTTGGTTTGCAAGAAGGACTCAAATGCCTCTGCTTCATTGAGTTTGCGCAGAATTCGCAGTTGCTCTTCACGATCGGTTTTCTCGCGCGGACGCTCCATACGCTCTTGAATCCATCGACGTTGTTCTGGGTCCTGCAAGTGCATGTATTCGATGCCAGTCGTACGGCAGTAGGCATTGCGAAGAATGCCCAAGATGTCGCGAAGTTTTGCGAATGGGCGACCACCAAAACCACCTGTGGCAAATTCACGATCCAGATCCCACAGGGTGAGGCCGTGATTTGCAATGTCAAGGTCGGCATGTGAACGCTGATGATATTCAAGTGGGTCAATGTCAGCCATGAGATGTCCGCGCACTCGGAATGCGTGAATCATTTCTTGAACACGAGCGGTCTTATCAAGTTCGTCGTCGTGTGTAGTGGCAATGTCCTTAGCCCACTGAATTGGCGCATAAGGGATGCGCAGTGCGCGGAAGATGTCCTCGTAGAAGCCATGCTCTCCAAGTAGAAGTTGATGAACGCGGCGCAGGTAGTCACCAGACTGCGCACCTTGAATAACTCGGTGGTCGTAAGTGCTGGTCAGTGTCAGGATCTTGCTGACCGCATTTTTAGTTAGAACGACATCTGAAGCGCCTTGCCATTCCGCTGGGTAATCCATGGCGCCAACACCGATGATTGCTGCCTGACCTTGCATTAGGCGTGGCACAGAGTGCACTGTGCCGATCGTGCCTGGGTTGGTCAACGTGAGCGTAGTGTCTTTGAAGTCTTCTACAGTTAGTTTCCCAGTGCGTGCTTTGCGAATCATGTCTTCATAGGTCGACCAGAACGCCGCAAAGTCCATGGTGTCTGCGGCTTTGATGCAGGGGACCAGAAGTTGGCGAGTGCCATCCGCTTTCGCAAGGTCAATAGCCAGACCTAGACCGACGTGTGCGTGCCTAGTGATGGCGTGCTTGCCGTCGAGCGTCGTGTACGTCACATTCATGTCTGGCATGTCCACGCTTGCGCGAACGAGTGCGTAACCGATGATGTGTGTGAAACTCACCTTGCCGCCACGACCACGCGCAAGGTGGTTGTTGATAACGATGCGGTTATCGACCATGAGCTTGGCTGGTATCGCACGCACGCTTGTTGCTGTTGGAACGAGCAAACTTTCTTCCATGTTTGTAACAACGCGTGCTGACGCACCTTTAAGTTTTTCAGTCAGGGTGTCAGGGTCGGTAACTGCTGATGTAGGTGCAGGAAGTGGAGTCTCACGCGAGGTCATTGGGTTGCTGGGTATTGCCGCCGTTTGCGCTGGTGCACTTGGGACAGGAGGCGCAAACATTGGTGCTGGTGGTGCAGCAGGTGCAGGCAATGGTTCTGACGGTGTAACAGAGGGAGGAACAGGCGTTGTGGTAGGCACAGCAGCTGAGGCGGCTGGTGCTGCGGGCGGTGCCAACGCTGGAGCTGCGGTTGGTGCTGGGGCAGCCTTGTTCGGCTTTACCGGTGAAAGTTCACTTGGTTGGTAGTTTGCGAAAAAATCCCACCATGCGGGATCAACTGATTCCTTATCATCCAAATATTGAACATAAAGTTCGTCAACGAGCCAATCGTTGGCTCCAAATGGACTACTGGCTTGACCGGACATCGATACCGACCTTCCTGAAAAGTTGCTTGCCTCTAAGCGTAGTCTGCAGTTTTTCCTCGTCCAACGTGCGGGATACGCGAAGTTGCTCCAAAGTGAAGTTGTGAGCGAATCCTTTATTAATGTTTCTGGTCAGGTAGCCGTCATTACAGGCGGCTCACGAGGGCTGGGTTTTGCTGCAGCCCAAATGTTGGGTCATGCAGGTGCCACTGTGATTGTGCTGGGAAAGTCGCTCGACACGGCCGAATCTGCGAGCGAACGGCTGGTGGAAATGGGCATTGATGCAGTGCCGTTGGCCGTGGATGTGTCAGATGCAGCTGCAGTCCAGCAGACACTAGGCACTCACGCACTTGCTACCCAGGCCGAGATTCTCATTAACTCCGCCGGCGTTATGTCTGCTCGCATGTCTAAGACATTGCGCACAACGACTGACGAGTGGCAGCGGGTTATGGGAACGAATCTCGATGGCGTCATCAATGTGACTTCAGTAATTGCGCCTCACATGGCTGAGCGACGCAGTGGGCGGATTATCAATGTATCTGCATGTCTTGGCCGATTCAGTGGACCTGGCCTCGCCGGTGGTCTTGCTCCTTATCGAGTTTCTAAAGCGGCGGTAAATGCTTTCACCAAGAATCTGGCTGCGGAACTCGGCAACGGTTCTCGGGGAGTGCTCGTGGATGCGATGTGTCCAAATCATTCACGCACTGACATGGGCGGAGCAGATGCTCCCCGCAGTGCTGAAAAAGGTGCCGAAACCATGGTGTGGCTGGCTATGCGTGAGCTGCATGAAGGTATTCAGACAGGTGTGCTTTGGGAAGATCACCAAATCATTCCTTGGTAAGTCCCGAGTCCAGCCCCGATTGTGGTTCAGCCATCAACACGTATGAATTACGTCTAGGGGTTAATTGCCAAGCAGGCGGACGTCGGCGTTGCCCTCAACATCAAACTGGGTGAAGTACTCGCGCTCAGCAACTTGCCACCGCAACATCTCGTGGCGCAGATGACTGCCATCGCGATTGAGGACTCGGTCGAGGAGTACTTCCTCAGGCGCACTAATCCAGATGTTGAATGAACTGAATGCCTTGACCGAGGGATGACTAGAGCCAACACCTTCGAGAATGATGACTTCAGTCGGCGCGATTTCCACTGAAGTTTCGAACGCATTGGTTGCCCAATTGAACGCGCTGTATTGCGCAACACTGCCTTGAGAAAGTGGCTGCAGAATCAATTGCTCAATGCGATCCCAAAGTTCAGGTGCTAGTGCATCACTCCAGCCGTTGTAGAGACTATCCATCGGGATCACCGAGCTCGAAGCAATGTGTTGATTCAGGGCCTCAGCGAGCGTGGTCTTACCTGAGCCAGCAGGTCCATCGATTGTCACCAAAGTGATCTGACCGCAACGCTTCTGACTCTGGCGTATCTGTTGCGACAGGGCATTAATGTCGAAAGCCATAAGTGCCCTTTCTTAGTCAGGTGGTGATTGTGAGCGCACATTTCACGAACTAAGTGCCGTCCCTGAAGTCGCTGTTTACTCTATGTTGCCAGAGGTCCGCTGTGTCGGCTGCAAATGTGATGGCGTGGGTGGCCATCCTGTTGCACTGCTAAAGTCATGGTGTCTCCACACGTGCGCCCGCATAGCTCAGGGGATAGAGCGTCTGCCTCCGGAGCAGAAGGCCGTAGGTTCGATTCCTACTGCGGGCACAATTTGTAGGCGTACTGCTTCCAAAGCGAAGATTTACGGGTACCACTCTGGCGGCTAGTCCTCAGGGGTACCTCTCCCGCAGTGAGGCTTTACCCTTACATCTTCATCGGGCCGAATTATTTACGAAGGTTACTTGTTGCGCTTGATTCCAAAGTTGGACATGGTTGCCCTGGGCTGACCAAAGGTTCGTAATGCCACCATTCATTCTGATAACGGCGACATAGGCCAAAGTGTGAACTGTATTTTTGGAACCAGAAAGAAGCACTTCGGATGTTGCCTGCGTATTTAACATCGATAGCCAGACCGAAGGTATGCATCGAGTCCTTTGGCGGAAGAACCCACTTGGTTGCAGCTTGCACCGAACCATATTTTTTGACCGCTGCATTAAACAAATGCTGTTGATGATTCACACTTCGCCAACCGCTACGAATTTCGACGGTGTATCCGTGTGACGCACCCACTGTGCGAGCAGCAGTGAAACGTGCAAGGAGTCGTGGATCTAGTTGCTGTGGGCGCTTTAGTTGTGGCACAAGTTTTCCTAGACCCAGCGAGCGTTCATCAGTGGCGCATTGGCCGGTGATGATTGGGTGAATTCGGCCGCTCTCAATGCCCGCGCAATAGTCAATTACCCGAGCTGAGGTGGCTTGTGCTGGAACTAGCAGTGCTAGAGATACCAAAGCAATGGCTGAGGCACCTATGAGGGCGCCACGAAAAATGCTCACGTAAACTCCACTGCTGGCTATCGCTAGTTACCTGAACAGTTTCAAGCCTCGAAAGTACTCATGTCAAAGCGAATGACAGTGGGTGCGATCTGGCTTCATGTGAAGTTCTCGTCACGCTCACAGTGTCTTGCACAATTTCATGCGCCACATAACAATCGGTAGACTTACCGAGCATGACCCCGCAGGACCTTGCTGACCAGATTCGCGCCGCTGTAGATAGCGCAATTCGTGATGGTGCATTGAGCCTTGTTGCAGCAGACGTACCGGCAGATATTGTCGTTGATCGGCCTAAAAATCCTGAACATGGTGATTGGGCAACCAACATTGCCTTGCAGTTGAGCAAGAAAGCTGGCCTGAATCCGCGCGAAGTTGCTGCGATTCTCGAGCCCTTACTACTTGCAGTTGATGGAGTAGATGCCATCGAGATTGCGGGTCCTGGCTTTATCAACGTTCGTCTGTCGGCTGCCAGCCAAGGAGTTCTGGCCCGAGACATTGTCATTAGTGGTGAGGCTTTTGGCCGTGGAACCACACTGGCAGGTCGTTCAATCAACATTGAGTTCATTTCTGCAAACCCAACTGGACCGCTGCACTTGGGTCACACTCGTTGGGCGGCCGTTGGTGATGCACTTGGTCGCGTCCTCGAAGCTGCAGGTGCCACGGTAGCTCGAGAGTTCTACATCAACGACCGTGGCGTGCAGATGGACAAGTTCGGCGAATCAGTTGAAGCTGCTGCTCTCGGCGAGCCGATTCCAGAAGATGGCTATCACGGTGCCTACATCGGCGACTTGGCCCAGCAGATTCTTGAAGCAACGCCTGACATCATTGAGCTTGAAGGTTTTGAACGAACTGTTGCCTTCCGCGAGGCGGCTTACTTACTGCAGCTCGCTGATCAGAAGCGAGTTCTGAAAACTTTCAATACACACTTTGATGTGTGGTACTCCGAGCGCACACTGCATGAGTCCAATGCGGTTGATCGTGGTTTTGACACGCTCTTGGCACAAGGGCATGTTTATGTTCAAGATGGTGCGACATGGTTGCGCACTACGGACTTTGATGATGACAAAGATCGCGTGCTCATCAAGGCCGACGGTGAACTGACCTACTTTGCTTCAGATACCGCGTATTACGTTGACAAGCGCAACCGTGGCTTTGATTTATGCATTTACTTGCTTGGCGCCGATCACCACGGATACGTGAATCGCCTTCGTGCAGTTGCTGCATGTGCCGGTGATGATGCGAATGTAAACATCGAAGTCATGATTGGCCAGTTGGTCAAGATGATGAAGGGTGGGGAAGAGGTCCGACTCTCAAAGCGTGCCGGCAACATCATCACGCTTGAAGATCTTGTGGATGAAGTAGGTGTCGATGCTGCGCGTTACGCTCTCATTCGCTACCCAGTTGACTCACCGCTGTTGCTTGATCTTGACCTATTAGCCTCTAACACGAACGACAATCCAGTTCATTACGTGCAGTACGCGCATGCTCGGATTGCGTCTGTTTTGCGTAATGCCGCTGAATTGTCCGTAGTTCCTGTAGACACCAGTGAATGGAATGCTGCAGATTTTGACCCATCACTTCTGACTCATGAGCGTGAAGGTCAGTTGCTTGGCTTGCTTGCTGACTACCCACGTGTGGTCGCAACTGCTGCTGAGCTTCGCGAACCCCATCGCATCGCACGTTACCTCGAGGAAATTGCTACGGGCTATCACCGTTTTTATGATTTATGCCGTGTACTTCCGCAGGGTGATGAGGAAGTCACCTCGCTCAACATTGCCCGGCTATGGCTATGTGCGGCCGCACGGCAAACCATCTTCAATGGTTTAGCACTGCTTGGTGTTTCGGCACCCGAAAGAATGTAACCATGTCGGACAATTCAGCGAGTCATCCGTTGCCTGATGCTCGTGCGTTGGATGCCGCTATTTGGCCAGCCTCAGCTACACGAGCTGAATCTGGCGAAATTGCCATTGGTGGAATCGTAGTCAGCCAGCTTGTTAAACAGTTTGGCTCTCCACTATTTGTCTACGATGAGCTCGATGTGCGCGAACGGGCTCGACGTTATCTGAGGGCTTACGACACTGTTGAACTCCCGACTCAGGTCTACTACGCCGGCAAGGCATTTCTCTGTACGACCATCGTCAAGTGGCTGACCGAAGAAGGTCTGTCGATTGATGTGTGCACGGCAGGTGAGTTAGAAACTGCATTGCGTGGTGGCGCTGATCCTGCCCGCATTCTTTTCCACGGCAATAACAAGAGCGAAGCCGAACTTGAGCGCGCTGTTGATGTGGGTGTCGGTCGGATTGTCGTCGATAGCTTGGTGGAAATTCAACGGCTCAATCAGATTGCGGCTGTCCGCGGGGTCACTCAACAGGTATTGGTTCGCGCAACTGTCGGTGTCGAAGCGCACACTCACGAATTTATTGCCACTGCGCATGAAGATCAGAAGTTCGGCCTTTCGGTTGCCTCTGGTGCCGCGCTGGCCGGGGTCGAAGCAGTGCTCGGTGCCGACGCTCTCTCGCTTCTAGGCCTACATTCGCACATCGGTTCGCAGATTTTCGATGCTGCAGGATTCGAAGTAGCAGCACACAGAGTGATTGACTTTGCTGCACAGGTTCGTGACGAGTTTGATTTCACGGTCAGTGAGTTGAACTTAGGTGGAGGCATGGGTATTGCCTATGTTGATGGAGATGATCCACTGGAAGTCGTTCAGATGGCACAAGCAATCCACAACATCGTGATTGAGCAGTGCGCCCGCGTGCATTTCCCCATTCCACGTCTAGCAGTTGAGCCTGGACGAGCAATCGTGGGCGGGTCCGCAATCACCGTTTACGAGGTAGGCACTGTTAAGCCAGTGGACCTCGATGGCGGTGTAACTCGCCACTACATCTCTGTTGATGGCGGCATGAGCGACAACATTCGTCCCGCTTTGTATGACGCGGAGTACACGGTGACTCTTGCATCGCGTGACACCGATGCTGTGGGAGTGCTGTCACGAGTTGTCGGCAAGCACTGTGAGAGTGGTGACATCGTGGTCAAGGATGCAACTTTGCCAGCCGACATCGCTCCTGGTGATCTCTTAGCAGTGGCGGCAACAGGTGCATACTGTCGCGCTATGGCGAGTAACTACAACCACATGCCACGCCCGGCAGTCGTTGCTGTGCGTGATGGGAAGGCCAGCATCATGTTGCGCCGAGAAACTCTTGATGACCTGCTCGGTCTAGACCCCGGCGCTACCTTGTAGCCTTATCGTAATTGCTTGTTTTCTGGCAGACTTAGCCTGAACTTCAAGTCCGTTGCTAGTCAAGGAGATCTCATGTCGGCCCCATTAACCGTCGCTCTGCTCGGTGGTGGCACTGTGGGCTTGGCTGTAGCGGCCCGCCTAGTGGAACACGCGGATGATTTGTCAGCCCGTGTAGGTCGGTCAGTTGAACTAAGTGGTGTGGCCGTTCGCGATGCCAGCAAAGTCCGCGAGGGAATCAATCCAGACCTAGTTACTACTGATGCAGCAGCACTTGCTGCCAGCGGTGCAGATATTGTGATCGAACTTATCGGCGGTATTGAGCCTGCCAAGTCCCTTATCGAATCGGCGATTGCGCATGGCTCCTCGGTAGTGACGGCGAACAAGGCGCTTATTGCTGCGCATGGTGCACACTTGCATGCTCTCGCGGCAGCACAAGGTGTTGATCTGTTTTACGAAGCCGCTGTAGCTGGTGCTATTCCGCTACTGCGGCCCTTGCGTGAGTCACTTGCTGGCGACAGGATCCGTCGGGTTCTGGGAATCGTGAATGGCACCACCAACTTCATTTTGAGCAAGATGTACGACGAGGCTGCAGATTACGCTGATGTTTTGGCTCAAGCGCAAGCGCTCGGTTATGCCGAGGCTGATCCCACAGCCGACGTAGAAGGTTTTGACTCAGCGGCTAAAGCAGCAATCCTTGCAGGCTTAGCTTTCCACACCAATGTCACAGGTGATGATGTTTATCGGGAAGGCATCACACAAGTTTCTGCGCAAGATATCGAGGCTGCAAAATCACTGGGCTATGTGATCAAACTGCTGGCCATTGCGGAACTGACTGACGATTCCCAAGGTGTCATTATTCGTGTTCACCCAGCCATGGTTCCTGCAACTCATCCACTTGCGAGTGTTCGCGATGCTTTCAATGCGGTCTTTGTTGAGGCTGAAGCTGCTGGACAGATGATGTTCTACGGTCGTGGTGCAGGTGGGGATCCAACTTCTAGTTCAGTACTTGGTGATCTCGTAGCTGCTGCGCGAAATCGAGTTGCGGGTTTTGTCGATCCCGGTCAGAGCAGTTATGCGAATTTGCAGGTTCGTTCAATTGGTGAAGCCACAACTTGCTACTACATCAACTTACGTGTTGCGGATGAGTCAGGCGTTCTGGCTGCAATCTCGAATGAAGTTGCTGCGCATGGTGTCTCGATTGAGGCAGTGCGGCAAGACGGCGAGTCTGGCGATGCGCGGTTGATCATTTGCACACATGCGGCAACGGATGAGAAGTTGCGAGCGACCGTTGATGCATTGCGAGCAATGCCAGTTGTGCGTGAAGTATTAGGTGTTATGCGAGTTGAAGGCGGGGCAGCGTAGTAATGGCGCATCAATGGCGTGGTGTGATCGAAGAGTATCGCGATCGTTTACCAATCGGTCCCAAAGATATTGTCGTCACACTCGGTGAAGGTGGCACGCCGCTTGTTTACGCTTGTGAGCTCTCTGAACGCACTGGTGCCAAGGTGTACCTCAAAGTCGAAGGCATGAACCCAACTGGGTCATTTAAAGACCGTGGCATGACGATGGCTATTACTGATGCTGCACGACAAGGAGCACGGGCAGTTATTTGCGCATCGACAGGCAACACGAGTGCATCAGCCGCGGCTTACGCAACAAAGGCTGGCATGAAGAGCGCGGTGCTCGTCCCTCAGGGCAAGATTGCCATGGGCAAACTTGCTCAGGCTGTTATTCACGGTGCGACAATTTTGCAGATTGATGGCAACTTTGATGATTGCCTCAACATCGCTCGCGATCTTGCCGAGAATTACCCAATTGCACTTGTGAATTCGGTCAATCCTGCACGTTTGCAGGGTCAGAAGACGGCTGCGTTTGAAATTGTTGATGCGCTCGGTGATGCACCAGACATCCATTGCCTACCAGTAGGTAATGCGGGAAACATCAGCGCTTATTGGATGGGTTTCACCGAGTACAAGAATGACGGAATTGCCAAGCAACTTCCACAGATGTGGGGCTTCCAGGCTGCTGGTGCAGCTCCATTTGTTGCCGGTCATCCGATTGATAACCCCGAAACTCTGGCTACTGCTATTCGTATTGGTAATCCAGCTTCGTGGGATCTTGCTGTTGCTGCTCGTGATGATTCAGGCGGCTTGATTGACAGCGTCACTGATGAGCAGATTCTTGAGGCGTACCGCTTGCTTGCTAACCGTGAAGGTTTCTTCGTTGAGCCAGCCAGTGCGGCAAGTGTCGCCGGCCTTTTGCAACAGGCCGAGCGCGGTCTTGTCGATGCTGGGTCAACCATCGTCTGCACGGTGACGGGCAATGGCTTGAAGGACACTCAGTGGGCGTTGAACGATGCTCCTGAACCGGTCGTTGTTGCTGTTGACATGCTTGCCGCTGCTGCCGCGTTAGAGCTTGCCTGATGGCTCGCACGGCAACTGTTACAGTTCCTGCAACTAGTGCCAATCTTGGTCCGGGCTATGACTCTTTGGGTCTTGCGCTGGAGCTGCGTGACCATGTCACTGCAACATTGACAGATGAGCCTGGTGTGACTGTGACCATTGAAGGTCAAGGCGCAGGAGTCCTGCCCACGGATGAATCACACTTGGTAGCGAAGACCATCATTGATGCCTGTGCCGTCTTTGGACTTGAGGTAACAGGTCTAGAGATCTCTTGCCAAAATGCAATTCCACAAGGCCGTGGTCTTGGCTCATCGGCAGCTGCAATTGTGGCGGGTCTTGTGCTCGCACGTGAGCTTGCTGATGCTCCGGCAACTGAGGATGACCTGCTACAGATGGCGAATGCCATAGAAGGTCATCCGGATAATGTTGCAGCTTGTTTGCTAGGCGCTATGACAATTGCATGGATTGAGCCAGATGGTTTAGCGAATGCAGTATCCATGAATGTGCATCCTGACATCTTCCCTCTGGTAGCTGTACCGAACATTGAACTTTCCACCGAGAAGGCTCGAGGTCTGATTCCTGAGCAGATTCCGCACGTCGATGCTGCATTCAACGTGGCGCGATCAGCCCTTCTCGTCGCTTCCATGATTGGCGATCCCACTTTCTTGCTGGAAGCAACGGATGATTGCATGCATCAGACCTATCGCACTAAGGCATATTCAGAGTCAATGACGCTAGTTCATGCCTTACGGACGCAGGGAATTGCTGCCTGCATCAGTGGCGCTGGCCCTTCAGTTTTGGCGCTGTGTAATGCGAGCAACGCTCAGCAGGCTATGGAAATAGTGAGCACACAGGGATTCACAGCCATTCCCGTGCCCATCGCTGACCAAGGCGCAATTGTTGTGCCACAGCCACCTCAATCATAAGAACAACCCATTAAAATAAGCTTTTCGCCGCTGTGGATACGGGAAAATCCACAGTTCTAGGAAAATGTTGGTGAAATGTACTCGAATGTGCTTCTGCCTGATAGTGTTACTTCATCGAGTGGAAATCTTCCACTCTAGAATCCCTCTAGATTGAGCGAATTTCGCACCTAGACGCGGGGATAAATTAATCACTCATTACATGAAGGACACATACGTGACCGAGACTACTGCCCAAGATAAAGGGCTAAGTTCCAAATTACTTCCCGAGCTCAAAGCTATGGCTTCTGGCCTGGGCATCGAAGGTGCATCAGGTATGCGCAAGGCTGATCTAGTAGCCGCCATTGGCGCTAAGCAGAGTGGCGAGCGACCACGTCGTAGCGCATCCCGCCCAGCCGGTTCAGCGCAGAAGACAGAAACATCTGAGACTTCTGAAGCAGTTGAAGAATCTTCACAGCGCTCAGAGCGTTCCGAGCGTTCCGAGCGACCAGATCGCGGCGAGCGTTCCGATGATCGTGGTGGTCGTAACCGTAACCGCAATGGTCGCGATCGCAATGCCTCCGCTGAAGAGGCTGAAGAGTCAGTGCCGAGTGGTTCTGACAATCAGGGCGAAGGCGCTGATAGTGATTCACGAGATTCTGATGATGATCGTGGTGGCCGCAACCGCAATAACCGCAATCGTCGTGGACGCGATCGTAACGACCGCGGTGACCGCAATGATCGTGGTGACAGGAACGACCGTAATGACCGGGGACGTAGTCGTGACCGTCGTGGTGCCGGCGAGTATGACCTTGAGGTAACTGAAGATGACGTATTGCTACCCGTGGGTGGCATCGTCGACATCATGGACAACTACGCATTTGTTCGTACTTCTGGTTACTTGCCTGGTTCAAACGATGTTTACGTGTCCATGGGCCTAGTGAAGCGTTTTGGCCTTCGCAAGGGTGACGCGGTGACTGGTCAAGTGAAGCAGCCTCGTGAAGGTGACCGTCCGCAGAAGTTCAATCCACTTGTGCGCATCGAATCAATCAACGGCCTAGAACCTGATGAAGTGAAGGGTCGTGTTGACTTCAGCAAGTTGACGCCGCTTTACCCACAAGAGCGTTTACGTCTGGAAACTGCGTCCAACAACTTGGTGACGCGTGTTATCGACTTGGTTGCACCAATCGGTAAGGGTCAGCGCGGTTTGATTGTTTCGCCTCCGAAGGCTGGCAAGACCATGATTCTGCAGAACATTGCTAACGCAATTGTTGAGAACAACCCAGAGGTTCACTTGATGGTTGTTCTTGTTGATGAGCGTCCTGAAGAAGTCACCGATATGCAGCGTTCAGTTAAGGGTGAAGTTATTGCTTCAACCTTCGACCGTCCAGCTGAAGATCACACCACAATCGCTGAACTTGCTATCGAGCGCGCGAAGCGTTTGGTGGAAATGGGTCATGACGTTGTAGTTCTACTTGACTCGATGACTCGTCTTGGTCGTGCTTACAACCTTGCTGCGCCGCCATCCGGACGAATCTTGTCCGGTGGTGTTGATTCAGCTGCGTTGTATCCACCAAAGAAGTTCTTCGGAGCGGCTCGCAACATTGAAGAAGGTGGCTCGCTCACCATTCTTGCTACGGCGTTGGTTGAGACTGGTTCTCGAATGGACGAAGTTATCTTCGAAGAGTTCAAGGGCACTGGCAACATGGAGCTGAAGCTTGATCGTCGCCTCGCTGATCGCCGGATTTTCCCTGCGGTCGATATCGAAGCCTCAGGTACTCGCCGCGAAGAGATCTTGATGGCTCCAGATGAGCTGAAGGTCATTTGGAAGTTGCGTCGTGTTCTGCATGCTCTGGATTCACAGCAGGGTCTTGAACTGTTGCTTACCAAGTTGCGTGACACAAAGAGCAACTACGAATTTTTGATGCAGGTTCAAAAGACCACGCCAGAAGCGCCAAATGGTTTTGCTTCTGACGAAGACGTCGAATAAGAATTAGCAAATGTGTAGGGCTGGTGGATCCAAGAGGATTCACCAGCCATTTGGTTTATTGAGCCTAGATTGAGCCACTATCTGGGTCGGTGGCAAAGCCCACTTCAGTCTCCGGTGCTTGTTCGGAACCCAGAGTCTCCTGCTCGGATGCTGTCACATTGTGTGAGTCAAAGTCACTGTTGCTAAGGCTCTGCGCATGTGCCTTTTCAGCCTCACTCTGTGCAATGGCGACCAACATCTTGTCTGGCTCAATGAAATGTTCGTTAGATAGCGAAGTCGCGCTTTCTACATCTCCCGCAGCAAGGTAGCAAGCAACAGCCTTGGCGTTTTCCTTTTCTGCACGTACTGGTTCTTTGTGGCGAAGTGCTTGCCCGATTGTGCGGTGGAAAATGGCTTCTTGTGCTGCACTGTCACCAGGATGAATTTCGCTCAATCCAGCCTCTGCTGCAGCAAGTGCTTGTTCGAACTGTTTGTCGGCAATCAAGATATTGCATTGGGTTGAGAGACGGGCAACATTGAGTGAATGATTAATGATGCGTTCGCTGTCGTACTCATTGAGCAACCTTTGGGCAGTGTTGGTGTCCTGATTTAGGAAGAGTGCATTGACCAGTTTGAGCCAGATCTCTTGCTTCGTCGCTTCGCTTTCGGCATTTCCAATGAGGTCGTAGGCCGTGCGGTACTTGTCACAGGCATCATCCAGTGCGCCCTCGGACAGGTCCAGGTCTGCAAGTGCCGTCAATGTGCGAGCAATGGACTTCGTCCAGTTGACCGTGCGCAGCACAGTGTGTGCTTCGTCGAGTGTCTCTCGAGCAATGGGATGATTCATCGCGGCTTGACAGCGGCCCATTTCCAGAAGACACACGCCTTGCCAGCCGGCCTTGCTTTGGGCGTTAAACGTTGAATGAGCCTTCTCCAGATACTCCATGGCCAGTTCGTACTGCTCGGCACCAATGAGTGCCTGAGCAAGGAGCAATTGGGAGTCTGGGATGCAAATGGGGCAGGGGCAGGTCTTAGCTAGGTGCAGTGCCTCGCGCGCATTGGTGATTGCATCATCATGCAGGCCGGTCGCCATGAACATGTGCGAGATGTTGGTGATTGCACGATAGGCAGTGTGGATGGACTCCAAACCAGCTGCGTGTTCGTGCGCACGGAGGAAGGAGTGCAGCGCTTCATGGTAATCACCCATTCTGCGATGCATGCCACCGTTCATGATTGCCGCATCGGCAGCTTGATGGAAGTAGTCGCATGCGATGTAGAGATTCTCAGCGGTACGCGAGTGAATCGCAGCCTCTTGCCACATCTTCATCTCGGCGTACGAACGAGCCATGTTGTGTTCTACCAAGCCCACATCAGGATCTGAACCCAAGGCTTTGGTTATTGCAGCACATTCGATGTACAGCTCAATGGCTTCTTTGTATTCCTCTAGTGCGTGGTGCGCATTGCCCTTGAACAGCAGGGCAAGTCCGTACTCTCGCTCGTACATGCTGTCGCGGTACACGTCGACTGCTTGGCTGTAGAAGGCAAGCGCCTGAAGGTGTTCATGTTCCTCACCTTTGCGGCGGGCGAGCTCAAAGAGGATTTGCCCTTTATCAAAAGGATTTGCGTGCGCCATTTCATCCCACAACTCATCGTTTGTCTTGTCGTCGTATTCAGCCATTGTGAGCCTCCATCATTATGCTTCTGCACATCCGAAATTGAAGCAGTTGTGACCGATACTCGGGGGAGTTTGGAGTGGATTCACAACCGCGGGAAGTCAAGACTAGGACTGGTGACTGACATTTCTTGGCGACTCGCCGATGGCGTTGAGTAACGCTTTGTGAGTGCACGCAGGAAGCGGATTTTAGAGTTCTCAGGAGTGGCTTCAGAAGGCATGTTGCTAAACCGTTACGCTCTACTCATGGCCGAATGTAGTTACTTCCCCGAGCGCCCTTACTTTGGAACCAATACGGCTGAAGAGGCACTATTTGGTGAACTGTTACTCCAATTGCCCCAGGAAGCATCGCTATTTCACAGCATCAAATACTTTGATGGTGATCGCGAGTATGAAATTGATTTCCTTATCGCACATCCTGACTTAGGCATTGCACTTCTAGAGGTTAAAGGTGGCCAACTTCGGCAAGTTGCTGGCGGTTGGGAACAGTTCAGTCATTCCGATAGCTCGTGGCACTACAAGGACATTCGTAAACAACTTGGTCTGAATAATCGCTGGATTGTAAATCTGCTGCGAAACCAGTTTGGACAGCAGTTGCCACCTGTGCGCGAGTTCCTTATTGCTCCGGACGCTGGTGTCAGAGATGCACAGTTAGTGGGCGGAATTCCGCGCGCCAACATTATTGACCACTATCAAGTGGCCGATTTGTGGTCGATAGTTTCTGAGGACCTTGAAGCTAAGTTGGACGGCTACCAGTATCAGTCAGCGTCAGTATGGACGGGCCAGATTGCTTTCTTACGGGAGCAATTTCATGCCTACCAGAACTCTTATGCAGACGTAGTCCGCTCTACTCAACACCGTGGTCTGGCTATTGATTCTCTCAGTCGCAATCAGGTTGCACTCCTTGATTTCATGTCGGACAACAATCGCATGTTGATTCGAGGAGGACCAGGCTCTGGCAAGACGGTTTTGGCAATTGAGCAGGCCAGTCTGTTAGCCGCGAAAGGTCTCAAAGTTGGAATCATTTGCTACAACATTGGCCTAAGTCAGTACTTAGTTAAAACGGCAGGCTCCCTACCAAAACACAAACGCCCCGACTTTAAGGGCAGTTTTGAGACCCTGGCGACACTGTGGGGAGTTTCCTTGCCGGTAGCTCCAGACGCCCGAGCAGCTCGTGACAAGTTCTATAGGACCGAAGTTCCAGGCATCATGCAAAGGCGGGTTGAGACTTTGACTCATGATGAGAAGTTTGATGCCTGGATTGTTGACGAGGCGCAAGAGTTACATCCTGGACATTGGAAGGTTTTGAAAGACTCTCTGCGAGATCCCCAGCAGGGCATCATTCATGCCTTTGGAGACAAGGATCAGGAGATATTCCGCAGAGACGAGGACGAAAGTGGCGAGGTAGATTGGCATCTTCGCTTGCCCTGGTCGTATGCTCGTGGAACGCTTAAGAAGAACCTACGTAATACTCGCACTATTGCACGATTGCTTGAGTCACTATCTAGTCGTGCAGCCGAGCCGGCTGGCCCTTTTGACGGTTTTACTCCCGAATTTGTACTCGTACCCGAGGGTCTCGACATTCATGAAGTAGCTGAAAGATTCGTGAACTATGTATCGAGTAACTATTCGTGGGCACCTGAGCACATCCTGGTTATCAATACAGGGGAGAAATCTTCAAAACACCTTGCTCAGCAAGGAGCTGACAAGATTAAGTATTGGAACACATTTCTCAAATCAAAGGACGTATTTCATACCCATGTCTCTGTGGTCAAGGGCCTAGAGCGTCCAGTAGTAGTGCTTGTGCTGGATAAGTTTGGTGCTGAGTCAAAGATTGATCAACAGATGTACGTTGGCATAAGTCGCGCACTTGAGGATGTAATCATCATTGGAAAGCAAAAGGAGTTCGACCAACTGGGGGACTTCTTTACGAATTTCACACCTTCACCATTCAATGATTTGATTGTTTGACCCCGCTGTCGCTTGCCTCCTCACTCTTCTTTACAGACCTTTCATCAAACCTGCGGCTTCGACATCGCGCTTAAGGTCCCGCCTAATCCGCATAAGTGTCTGGCGGACTGTGGCTGCGCTGGAGTAGCCATAAATTTCCGCTAGCTCGATGTTGGGCACACCTTCAAGATGGTCCATGAATAAATCTCGTTTGCCTTCAGGAACAAAGCCGAGCAGCGCAGCAAAGAATGCGGATGAGGCGATTTCGTGTGCAACATCTTTTGGTTTGATCATTTCAATAGGTCTTCCAAAAATGTCGCGAGCTGATTTCCACTGGTAATCGCCAGGTTCGGGAACAGTAAATCCCGAACCAGTATTTTCGGCAGCAGACCGCCTGAAATCAATAATTAGGTTCGTAACACTGCGTTTAATGTAGGCCTTTGGGTACTTCACGGTGTCTTGCTTCACATGCATTCTGGCCAGTGCTGTTTGCACAAAATCTTCGATGTCATCACCGTTGTAGGAACGACGAGCTGTCCACAGCGCTATCTCACGGAGTTGGTTCCAGTCCCAGGATTCTGGTGGGATGACCGGGCTCTTGCGCTCATCTCGCAGCTCATCGTCCCAAAATGTCATGCCCATAGGTTACCTTTCATCCACGCAATGAGTTGCGAATCAGGCAAGGTGAGCGAGTTTGGCGCATGTTGACGTTTCTCAATTTCATTCGTCTAGGTAAGTGAAGGGGCACGGTGCCACTTCGCTAGAGAGAGGTAAACCAACAGATATGAGCAAGCAATTCCGCGCAGTCCTAGTCCACGATGACAGTTACGTGAATTGGGTTTTCAACCCAACACACCCGACCCAAGGTCGCCGATTTATCAATGGCTTCAACAAGATTCAAGATTCATTCAGCGACATTGAGGTTCGCAGTCCGCGATTGGCTGACCGTGCTGAACTCGAATTGGTTCATTCGCCTGAATACGTCGATCAAGTCATTAGTGACTTCCGCTGTGACGAATGGCGAGGACAACGACCTGAGCTGGCTGAACTTGCTCAAACATTTGTTGGTGGCACGCTAGTTGCCCTTGATGCACTACTGGCTGGGGAAACATTG
>Ga0209084_1000738_pt1 | contig 29891 bp, 29 predicted proteins | sample C_130820_MF_Meta_FD_187309 | JGI IMG/M metagenome (GOLD analysis project Ga0209084, IMG submission 187309) | Freshwater microbial communities from Lake Croche, Canada to study carbon cycling - C_130820_MF_MetaG (SPAdes) (version 2) | ecosystem: Environmental > Aquatic > Freshwater > Lake... | reverse complement strand
TTTCACATTGCCTAAGGGAGATCTAAAGCATGTTCTGGATGCACTGGCTCAGAACAAAGCAGTGTTGGGTTATCGTGAGCTTGAAAGTGATGAGCAAATCGGTAAGTTGAGTGTTGTTGGTGCTGGCATGAGAACCCACTCCGGTGTTTCAGCAATTCTGTTTAGAGCACTTGCCGAAGCTGGAATTAACGTTGAGATGATTTCAACATCAGAGATTCGTATCTCGGTAATTACATCTCTTGATCAGGTTGATGACGCGGCTCGTGCTGTTCACAAGGCTTTTGATTTGGATAGCGATTCAGTTGCAACTGTTTATGCCGGAACTGGCCGATAATGGCTAAACCAAATCTTGCTCTAGTTGGTGCAACCGGTGCTGTTGGCACTGTGATGATTGATATCATCAACAATCGTGAAAACATTTGGGGAGAGATTCGCCTCATCGCATCAGCAAGATCTGCCGGTAAAAAACTTGTTGTTCACGGTCAAGAGCTGACTGTTGTTGAGCTAACTCCTGAAGCCTTTGATGGCATTGACATTGCGATGTTTGATGTCCCGGATGAAGTATCTGAGATCTGGGCACCGATTGCTGCAGCTCGTGGTGCTGTTGCGGTTGATAACTCAGGTGCATTCAGAATGGATCCTGAAGTTCCACTAGTTGTTCCTGAGGTAAACCCAGAGCAGGCTAGGAACAGGCCGAAGGGAATTATCTCGAACCCAAACTGCACAACTCTGACCATGATGGCTGCCCTCGGTGCCTTGCACCGTGGTTGGACACTAACTGAACTGGTTGTCTCAAGCTACCAGGCAGTATCTGGTGCAGGCGCTGCCGGTATTTCAAGACTTAGAGCTGAGATCAGTGCAGTCTCTGGGACAACAGCTGGAGAATCAAGCCAGGATGTTCTAAATGCTTTGGAGAGCGCAGGTTTAGGTCTTGATGTTTCACCTTTCGCTACTCCGGTTGTTCTGAATGTGATTCCTTTTGCTGGTTCTCTAAAAGCTGGGGGATTCTCGAGCGAAGAGATGAAGGTTCGGGACGAGAGCCGAAAGATTCTCGGGATTCCAGATTTGAAGGTTGCCGCTACCTGTGTCCGCGTCCCAGTTCTGGTCAGCCACTCACTGGCCGTTCATGCAACCTTTGCTAATCCACTGACCGTCGAAGAGGTGCACAAAGCGCTAGCAGAAGAGCCAACCATCAGGGTGGTTGATGATCCAGCAAATGGTCAATGGCCAACTCCAAACCTTGTCGCAGGTCTTGATCCAACCTTCGTTGGTCGAGTCAGGCAGTCACTTGATTTCCCAAACAGCATTGAGCTATTCGTGGTCGGAGATAACCTTCGCAAAGGTGCAGCGCTAAACACCTATGAAATTGCTGAGCTTGTTGCCAGTGAATTCTAGGTTGCTCGGCTAACCTAAAACTATGCGTAAGTTTGGGGTAATTGTTTTAGGGGCGAGTCTTGCTCTATTGCTAGCCGGGTGTGCTTCTAGTGGGGATAAACCAAAGGCTGTTTTGCCAGATAAGCCACCTGCTGAAGCTCCAACAGTTAACCCTTCCGATTACAGCAACTCTTACGGTGGCTACGTCTTCCGAATTGGTGGTGGAACTGTTTGGTGCACAATCACCGAGAGTCCTAATCAAGCAGTTTGTGAGCACCGTGAAGTTGATGTTACCTACCAGCTTCCAGCTACTCCTTCTGACTGCCAAGGTGCTTGGGGATATCAGGCAAGGCTTTGGGCGTTCCAGCCTTCTCAAGGCAAAGAAGCTGATTGGCTCTGTGCTGGTGGGTTGTATTCAGATCCTGAAGGAATTTACGATCTTCCTAACGGAAGCAAGATTGTTGTTGGTGACATCACTTGCTATGCAGCAGATCTAGTTGCTCGCTGTGATAACACCGATGGAAAATACATTGTCCTCGGTGCTGATGTTTATGGGTTTAGTTCTTAGCAGTTAGCGTTAGCAAACGAACTTCTGGTCGACAGAATAATCTGACCGGTGCGTAAATGGAATGCCCCAACCCAGCGCACACATTCAACCAGAATGATTTACCATTCAATTCAAGTTTTGCTAGACCCCTCGCATATTTAGTTGGCAAGTCGCAATTAGTTACCAGTGCTCTGCCACCTGGCAAACAAACCTGACCGCCGTGGGTGTGGCCGGCAAAGATAATTTCTGCACCCTTGTCATTTAGCCCCTGCAGAATATTTAGATATGGCGCATGAGTAACTCCGATAACGAGATCGGAAGATGCATCTGTGGATTGAATCTTTTTTAGGTCAGCTAATCCCTCATGTGCGTCATCTGTTCCTAGGAGGGAGAGTTTTGCTCCATTGATTGTTATTGTCGTTGCGCTGTTGTTCAGATCTTGCCAACCTGCTGCTTTGAAGTCGTTTATCAGTAGTTCCGAATCAAGTCGCTGATGCGAATTTGAATGTTGCTTTGACGGAGAGGAAAAGTATTTGAATGGGTTTCTGGCGCTTGGAGCAAATAGATCATTTGAACCATTTACAAATACACCAGGCAGTTTTGTTAGTGAACTAAGTGAATCTAGAGTGGCTGGGATTGCCTTTGGGTGTCCTAGGTTATCGCCAGTATTGATTACTAGATCTGGGTTGAGTTTAGCTAGGCCTGTAATCCAGTTCTGCTTCCGCTTTTGCCAAGGTGCCATGTGGATATCGGAGATGTGGAGAATGGTGATATCTTTTGAGCCTTTGGGCAGAATTGCTAGTTTCTCTTTTCTGACTGCGAACCAAAATCTTTCAATCAGGGTTGCGTAGATAGTTACTAGAAGAACTGCAATCAGTGCGATGAGGATGAACTGCATCTAAGACTTAGGGGCCTTTGCTGATAATCAGCAGAATCGCTGACGATGAGTTCACAGCCGTACCTGCAGCAGGTGCAGTTCCAACTACGCTGCCTGACGGAACTGTTGGATCGTGCACAAAGTATTGACCCTGGGAAGGCTGCGGTGCGCTCACTGTTGGGAAGCCAGCGGCATTCAAGGTGTTAGTTGCATCGGCAACAGTCATCCCGTGAACACTTGGCACCATGGTGAAGCCACCCTTAGAGACATAAATCTTGATCTGGGTTCCGATTGGGACAGAGGTTCCAGCTTTAGGGCTGGTGTATGCGACTGTGCCAGCTGGCTGGGTTGAACCTACCTGGTTGATCATGATCTTGGTGTTTAGATTCAGTGCTGCCAAGTTCTGCTGAGCTGCATCTGGGACTAGACCTGCAACTGCTGGGATTACCACGCTTGGCGAGTCAATCATGCTCTGTGGTGGTTCATCAAAGGCGGTGCCCTTATAGGTCTTATCGGCTGTCTGCATGATGGTTCGCCAGATCTCATGGCGAACAGTGCTGCCAAGTTTGCCGTGCAGTTGAATCTTTCGAAGGGACACATCCCCTGATACGTTTCCTACCCAAACTGATGTTGCCACTGCTGTTGAGAAACCAGTCATCCAAGTGTGGACTGCGGCATCGGTGGTTCCAGTCTTACCAGCAAGTGGTGTGCCATCACCGGTTGAAGAAGCTGCACCAGTTCCACCACTGATAACAGCTCGCATTGCCTTGGTCATACCAGCAGCAACTTCGGGAGTAACTGCTTCAGAACAAATACTCTTTGGTACTGGCATATCTGACATCGTTGCTCGAACTACAACTCGATCGATAGCGATGGGGGTGCAGTAGACGCCCTTGTTGGCGATACCAGCGAATGCTGCGGCAATAGTGAGCGGAGCAATTTCGTTAACACCTAGAACTGCAGCTGGGTATGAAAGTAGTTCTGTTCCGTCTGCACGGTGGACGCCGAAGCGCATTGCAAGATCTCTGATGTCGCAGAGGTCTAGCTTGCTAGCCATGTATGCAAAGGCAGTGTTTACAGAGAGTGCTGTTGCTTGAATTGCATTTAAATCTTCTGGCTCGTGTGCTTGGTCGTTACCTGGTTTCCAGGTGCCGGCAAGTGCTCCACAGCGTGAAGAGAAATCAGTTGCGGTATTCCACTCTTTGACTCGTCCGTCGACGTGCTCATTTAGAGTATGACCTTTAGATAGCCACTCACCAAGAGTGAATACCTTGTATGTTGAACCGGTTTGGAAACCGGATGAACCACCATAGCTACGATCTGAAGAGTAGTTCACTGAGGTGTGGCCAGGAGTGTTAGTTGCACTCTGGTCATAAACCTTGTTTTGAGTTAGCGCCAGAATTCTTCCAGTACCAACCTGAACCGAAACGCTGGCGGCACCAATCTTGTTTGGGTCCGTCGCAGGAACCCAAGCTTTAGTTGCTCTATCGGCAACCTTCTGAAGCGAGATATCCATAGTTGTGTATATATCAAGTCCACCCTTGCGAAGCAGAGCTTCACGGTCTGACTGGGTTGGTCCAAATTCTGGAGAGTTTCTAATATTCCAAACCACATAGTCACAGAAGAATGCTGTTGCTTGATCGGCCTCACAACCGGTTGGGACCTTGTGAATGTCTAGCTCAATCGGAGTTGCCTTATAGGCGTCAGCCTCTGACTGTGTGATATCTCCCTGGTCAGCCATGTTCTGAATAACGTAGTTTCTTCTGGCAAGTGCTCGGTCGGCATTTGCCTTTACATCAGGGCGATAGTCTTCAGCACCTTTTAGCATTGCGGCTAACATCGCAGCTTGCGGGACTGATAGATCCTTGGCATGGACGCCGAAGTAATACTCTGAGGCAGCCTCAACACCATTGATGTTGGTTCCAAAGAAGGAAAGGTTGAGATAACCAGCCATGATGTCTTGCTTGCTGTAATTCTTCTCTAGTGCAAGGGCTAGCCGAACTTCTTGGAATTTACGCTGAAGTGCGTGAGCGCTGTCGGTCTGCATAGCAATTGCTTCAGGATCACCACTGAGCACAGCAGCCTCTAGCAAATTGTTCTTCACATACTGCATCGTGATGGTCGAACCACCCGGACCCTTACCTGCTTTGAGAATGTTGGTAAGAGTTGCTCGAGTGAAAGAGACCCAGTCAACACCAGCGTGCTCATAGAATCTAGGATCCTCTGTGTCGATCGCAGCTCTAACCATGTTCGGTGAAATGTCTGAGAATCCAACCGAAATTCGGTTCTCGTTAAAGAAACGGGCAACCATAACCGGCTTGCCATCTTTCATGGCGTAGATGTTCGAAGCTTCAGCAGCGTTAACCGGCTTGATGAAGTCAGGTAGGTTTTCAAAGATTGAGACAGTAGCGCTCGCTCCAAGACCACCGAGCCAAATGAAGGGGAGGATTAGAGCGATACTCAGCACGGCTGCAACTGAACTTAGACTGAGCAGCGTTAGCCACCCGCCGCTGCGCTTAGACTTTTTACCCTTTTCAGACATAGACTCAAGGTTACCTTCAAACTCTGAGAGGATGCCGATAAATGACCATCTGGGAATACACCGTTAGCCCCCTTCCCCCGCACAATCCCAAGCAAATACTGGACTTTTGGGGTGCTCAGGGCTGGGAACTAGTCCAAGTGGTGGCAACGCCTGAAGGCGGCTATGTGGCATATATGAAGAAGGAAAAGGCTGAATAATGACCGGCAGAGTCGAAGCAAAACTTATTGAACTAGGGCACCCCCTGCCTGATTTAGTGCCTCCGGTAGCTGCATATATTCCAGCAGTTGCTACCGGCAACCTCGTTATGACCGCAGGTCAATTGCCTTTCGTCTCTGGCGTACTAGTAGAAACAGGCAAGGTTCCTAACCAGGTTTCTCCTGAGCGAGCTAAAGAACTAGCTCAGATTGCTGCATTGAACTGTCTTGCGGCAATCAAGTTTGCAATCGGTGATCTGGATCGAATTACAAGAATTGTGAAAGTCAATGGCTTCATCGCCTGTGATCCAGGTTTCACAGGTCAACCAGCAATCAATAACGGTGCTTCAGAATTCCTAGGTGCAGTATTTGGTGATGCCGGTATTCACGCTAGATCAACTATCGGTGTTGCAGTACTTCCATTGGACTCACCTGTTGAAGTTGAACTGATTGTCGAATTCGAGTAATTAGTCGTTAGCTCCAGAAGAGAGCTTGTCATTGATGGCATTCATTACTGATGAGTCAGCAAGGGTAGTGACATCTCCAATAGGTCTGCCTTCGGCCACATCTCTAAGAAGTCTTCGCATGATCTTGCCAGATCTAGTTTTAGGTAGTTCTGCAACCACCATGATTTGACGAGGTCTTGCGATAGCACCAATCTTTTCGGTTACCCAGGCACGAAGTATTTTTCCGATACTTTCCTCGTCAGGTGCATCTGCTATTTCATCTTGGCGAAGGATTACAAATGCTACAACTGCTTGCTCCGTGATCTCATCCTTTGCACCAACAACCGCAGCTTCTGCTACCCAGTGATGTTCAACCAGAGCTGATTCAATTTCTGCTGTTGATAATCGATGCCCAGAGACTTTGATGACGTCATCGATTCGGCCAAGCAACCAGATGTCACCATCTTCATCAAAACGTGCTCCATCCCCGGCGAAATATTTACCTGGGAATCTCGACCAGTATGTTTCTTTGAATCTCTCTGGGTCACCCCAGATTCCTCTGAGCATCGATGGCCAAGGCTCATCAATGGTTAGATAGCCAGCTGCTGAATCGGTTCTTTGAACAGGATGACCTTCTTCATCAACAATTCCCACTGTGATGCCAGGTAATGCTCTTTGGGCAGAACCAGGTTTAGTTTTGAAAGCACCTGGCACAGGGGAGATCATGATTGAACCGGTTTCGGTTTGCCACCAGGTATCAACAATCTCGCATCGTGAACTACCGATTACTTCGTGATACCACTGCCAAGCTTCAGGGTTGATTGGTTCTCCAACGGATCCAAGTATTCGAAGGCTTGACAGATCTTTTCCTTCGACAATCTCTTTTCCAATCTTCATAAAAGTTCTAATAGCAGTTGGTGCAGTATAGAAAATGCTTACTTTGTATTTCTCAATAATTTGCCACCACCGCTCAAAGGTTGGAGTATCAGGAGTTCCCTCGTAGATGACCTGGGTAGCACCGTTTACCAGAGGACCGTAGACAACGTAGCTGTGTCCAGTAATCCAACCAACATCAGCGGTGCACCAATAGATATCTGTTTCAGGCTTTAGATCGAAGACAGTTCGGTGGGTGTATGAAGCGCCGGTTAGATAACCACCGGTTGTGTGCAAGATACCTTTCGGTTTCCCAGTGGTTCCGGAGGTATAGAGGATAAATAGTGGATGTTCAGCGTTGAAACCTAAAGCTTCGTGTTCAGTTGCTGCATTGGCTAGCGCATCATGCCACCAGATGTCTTTAGATCCCCAAGAGATATCCATCCCAGTTCTCTTAACTACTAGGACATGTTCGATAGATGGACAGTTGCCATCACTCAGAGCGTGATCAACTGCTTCCTTTAGAGGATGAGCCTTGCCCTTGCGGTAGCCACCATCTGCCGTGATTACCAGTTTTGCTTGAGCGTCGTCGATTCTGGTTCTTAGAGAATCAGCACTGAAACCACCAAAGACCACACTGTGCACTGCACCGATTCGTGCACAAGCCAAAATGGCGATCACGGTTTCAGGAATCATGGGCATGTATATTGCGACTCGGTCACCACTTTGGATGCCTAAATCAAGGAGAGCATTAGCTGCTTTCATGGTTTCGGTTAGCAGTTCGTGATAGCTATAGGACCTGGTATCGCCGGGTTCGCCCTCAAACAGGAGAGCGATTCGATCACCGTGACCGGCGAGAACGTGCCTATCTAGAGCATTGAACGAGGCATTGATCTTGCCATCAGCGAACCATTTCGCAAATGGCGCATTGTTCCAATCCAAGGTTTTCGTGAAGGGTTCGTGCCAATGAAGTTGACGAGCTTGGTTGGCCCAAAACTCGATGTTGGTCTCAGATACTTGGAAATCTTTGCTTCCCATTTCGCCTCAATCCCTCAAACTAAGTATCTACCTTGAATCCACTCCGCCTGTTCCATAAGTTGTATTTTCTTGTTATGATTTTTGAGTCAGCTTCGGCTGACCTGTGATATTTTGATTCCCCCAATCATATATCGCCGGCCCCGGTCACTCCCCCCAGAGACCGGGGCCCCTTAATTTAACTGGCGTTATCAACAGTTCTTCAAACTGAAAGTTCTTCACAAATCCGAGCTATTCAGTTACTGACAGCAATCAATAATTCATCATTGGTGAGTGCCCGAAATCGAACGACTTGCTCACTTACTTGAAGAAGCAAACGTCAGCGACATACTTATTTACTCTTCAGATCAGTGTCTAGTTGAAAAAGGTGGCAATCTGGTTGAGACTGCAAGTCCATTTGCTGATGAGCAGGAGTGCCGCAGTTGGGTTCAAAAGTTATTCGCCGAGAACTCTGGCCGTATCGACTTATCCCAACCGATTAGCGAAATCAGTATTGATAGCCGCTTTGGATTACTTAGAGTCCATGTGGTCTTGGCAGGAGAGTGCTCTGAGCGAACTCAAATATCGATTAGGCGTCATAACTCACAGCTTCTATCACTGAGTGATTTATCATCTTCGAACTTTCTCTCATCCGTTCAATTCACTCAGTTGCTGGAGATACTTCGGGCTAAACAGAACTTCGTAATCGTTGGAGGTACTGGATCAGGGAAGACCACTTTGCTCAGAGCCATGTTGAGTGAAGTTAGTTCTGAACGGGTCATCACCATTGAAGAGAATTTTGAGCTAGGACTGAAGGGAAACTCAGTTGCTTTAAAAACTAGGGAGAACAACCACGAAGGTGTTGGCGAGATTACCTTGAGCAAGCTGTTACGAAATGCTTTGCGCATGAGGCCGGATCGATTGGTAATTGGAGAAGCCAGAGGCGAAGAGTTACTACTCCTCTTACAAAGCCTAAATACAGGACATTCTGGAGCAGGCTTTACTCTGCATGCCAACTCTCATCGAGAAGCATTGAGCAGAATGCTGAGCATTCTTGTTTTTGCAGGAGTCCCTGCTGAACTGGCTAAGGCTCTGGCTTTACAGGCTGTGCATTGGGTAATCGAAGTCAAAAGAACTGCAACTGGAAGAGCTGTGGTTGCAATCGAACGGTTAGGAACTAATGTCTGATTCGATTACGCTCAATAAATTCTCCGGTCTTTTGAGATCAGGAGTGCCGATGGATAAAGCTCTGACATTCATCGGTGGAATTCCAGATAAGAATCCTGGCCTACGGTATTTACTTCAAGTCGCCATGCATTCCGGTGCATCGGTAGCGAATGAGATTGATGCGGTTGCGGATCTTTGCTATCAGGCGGAACACTCGTTAGATCGGATTAAGGTTGCGTATGCCGGCCCTAAGTCCAGTTCGACACTGGTGATTTGGTTGCCGGTAATTACCTTGGTAATCGCTCAACTCGCTGGCTTTGACCTGCTGGCAACTATTGGTTCTAGACCGATAGTTCTGGCATCCATCGGTTTGGGGGCTTTGCTGTTGCTGTTGGCAAGGCAGGTCAGTAAAACGTTTATCAGAAGGGCGTCCCCCAAACAAAGCTTCTACGGATACTACCTAATGGGGGTCTATCTAGAAACAAGTGGTGGAGCAAACCTGAATCAAGCCCAGCGATCTGCCTATGAGATCTATGAAGTGGTTTTTGGTGAGCCGCCAAGCAGTAAAGATCGGTTGGCGATGGCAGAGATTTCCAACCTTGTCGAACTAACTGGGGCAAGAGTCGGTGACTTACTAAAAGCTAATGCTCTAAATCTTCAGAGAGAGATTTCGGTGGCGAATGAAATCGGCATCGAAAGATTAGGGGTAAAACTCATGTTGCCTCTTGGATTAGCCGTATTGCCTGCGTTTATTTGTCTAGCGGTTATTCCACTGCTGGCTTCAATGTTTGGCCCAAATTGAATGGAGAAGAAAGTGAAAGAAATAGATTGGTTGAACGAGAGCGGAGCAACGACGGCAGAGTATGCAATCATCACCCTCGCCGCCGTTGGTTTTGCTGGGATACTGCTTGCAATCCTGAGAAGCGAAGAGGTAAAGGGCATGCTACTGGACCTGGTTCGCTCTGCTCTGAGTGTCTCGGGGAACTAGGTTCGGTCACTGCCGAGTTTGCGGTAATCCTGCCAGCAGTAATTCTCATACTGCTCCTAGGTCTCCAAGTACTTGCACTTGAGTCTGGACGAATGAAACTGATTGGCCTAGCTGCTGAAAGTGCTAGGGCTTTGGGGCGAGGAGAAGATTCGTCGGTAGTTGATGCTTTATTAGTGGAACGAGGCATTGATTTGAGGGCTGAGGTGCAGTATCTGGATCTAAGTGTCTGTGTTTCGGTTATCCAGAAAGTCAAAATGGTTGGCTTTCTGGATTTCCCTGTTTCAGAACGGCAGTGTGCCAGGAAGTCGGGTTTATGAGATCTAGTACGGACCTTGGCTCAGGAACAATCCTTGGACTGGGAATAATTCTTACCCTTTTAGCGGTTATCTCACTCTGTATTGGTTTTGAGGCTGAAAACCTGGCAGTTGCTAGGCTTCAGAGCGTCACCGATAGTGCTGTCTTAGCTGCTGAAGACAGGTTTCTGGGGGTTGCCGTTGGTTTTCCCTGTGAAACTGCTGACCAGATTGTGAAAGAATTTGGCGGAACACTGGAGGAATGCCATAAAGTCGGTTCTGACATCTATATAGGTGTATCACAGCAAGTTATGGGTATAGTTCATAGGGTTCATGCTCGAGCAGGTTCAAGCATAAACCCAGCAAGGTAGGAGAAGTAGTGAGCTCAGGTTCGAAACTGGTCATCGTTGAGTCCCCAGCGAAGGCAAAGACTATCGCCAAGTATCTCGGTGATGACTTTCGTGTACTCGCTTCAGTCGGTCACATCCGTGACCTTATTGATCTAAAGGACCTGCCACCTGAGCTCAAGAAACAGGGAACCATCGGGAAGTTCTCAATCGATGTTGATGATGACTTCAAGCCTTACTATGCAATTTCAGCAGGTAAAAATAAGACAGTTTCAGAGCTCAAAGCAGCACTAAAAGACGCCGATGAGCTATATCTGGCAACAGATGAGGACCGCGAGGGTGAAGCCATTGCTTGGCACCTACTCGATGTTCTAAAGCCAAAGGTTCCAGTGCATCGAATGGTTTTCCATGAGATCACTAAAGAGGCAATCCAGGCTGCAGTTGCTAACACTAGAGCTATCGATGATGACCTTGTTCAGGCTCAGGAAACTAGACGTGTAGTAGACCGCCTATATGGCTACGAGATTTCACCTGTGCTTTGGAGAAAGGTAGCCAGAGGGCTCAGCGCTGGTCGTGTTCAATCACCAGCGGTTCGCCTCGTAGTTGAGCGTGAGCGTGAGCGTATGGCTTTCGTCTCTGCTTCTTACTTTGACATCAAAGCAACTTTTGACACTCGCATCGAAACCGAACCTAAGTTCGAAGCAAAATTACACACATACAACGGGCAGAGAATTGCAACCGGTGATTCCTTTAATGACAAGGGTGTGCTAACCGCCCAAGTTCTTCTTCTCGATGAGACAACCGCGACATCATTGGCTGAGGCGATCAAGACTCCTGGTATTCCGATTGAAGTAATTTCGGTTGAAGCTAAACCAAGTACTCGCAGACCAGCTGCACCTTTCACAACTTCAACGCTTCAGCAGGAAGCATCTCGTAAGTTGCGTTTATCTGCCAAGCAAACTATGGATGTTGCTCAGTCTCTCTACCAAGAGGGATACATCACCTATATGCGTACCGACTCTCCAACGCTTTCGACTCAGGCTATCAATGCTGCTCGCAGTCAGGCTAAAGAGATGTTCGGTGAAGAGTATGTTGCCAGTGCTCCTCGTGTTTATCAGGGTAAGAACAAGAATGCGCAGGAAGCGCACGAAGCTATCCGCCCAGCTGGTGAAATATTTAGAAAGCCGAGTGAGGTCGCTAGCGAACTACACGGCAGAGCCTTCGAGTTGTATGACCTAATTTGGAAGCGCACTATCGCAAGCCAGATGCAGGATGCCAAGGTATCGACCACCACCGCAAAGATTGCGGTCTTCCCTTTGCCTAATGGTGATCGTGCCGAATTCACAGCTAGTGGAACAGTCGTTACTTTCCGCGGTTTCATGGCAGCTTACGAGGAGAGCCAAGATGAGCCTCGTAACGAAGATGACCAGGAGAAGGAAAGCAAACTTCCGAATCTCGAGATTGGTCAGGCGCTAGATGCGATTGATGTAACTGCCAAGAACCACCAGACTTCACCACCACCTCGATACACCGAAGCAACTTTGGTGAAAGCTCTTGAAGAAGATGGAATTGGACGTCCTTCAACCTACGCTGCGATTATCAGCAACATTCAAAACAAGGGTTATGTAATCAAGCGTGGTCAGGCATTGGTGCCTGAGTGGATTGCCTTCACAGTCATTAGATTCCTTGAAGAGAATGTCTCGAGACTGGTTGACTATGCGTTCACCGCAAAGATGGAAGAAGACCTAGATGAGATTGCAAATGGAAATCTTGATAGAAGTAGTTGGCTAAAACAGTTCTATTTCGGAGCAGGGGATAACCCAGGTCTCCATTCCATAGTCGAGAACATTGGAGATATCGACCCTAAAGCCTTGAACTCAATGGACATGGGCGATGGCATCACTCTAAGAACTGGAAAGTTCGGCCCATACCTAGAGATCTATATCAACCCAGGTGATGAGGGTGCAGATGAAAACGGCCGAAGAATCATCAACATTCCTGAAGGCTTAGCCCCTGATGAATTAACTCTAACTAAGGCACACGAGCTAATCGAAGCTCCGGTCTTGGTTGACAGAATTCTTGGTGTTGACCCAGCAACGGGCTTCAACATTCTGTTCAAAGATGGACGTTATGGTCCATACGTTTTGATTGATGACCCAGATGCTAAGAAGCAGAAGACAGCATCGCTGTTCAAAACCATGAGTGCAGAATCTATCGACCTAGAGACAGCACTGAAACTGCTTGCTCTTCCTCGAGTTATTGGTCAAGATCCAGAAACAGGAACTGACATTACCTCTCAGAACGGTAAGTTCGGACCATATCTCTTGAAGGGCAAGGAATCTAGAAGCCTCCAGAGTGAAGATCAGATTTTTGAATTGGACCTTCCAGGTGCCCTAGAAATATTTGCCCAACCAAAATACGGAGGCAGAAGGACCGCAGCAACACCACTCAAGGAATTTGGTGAAGACCCAGCTGCGAAGACCAATGTCGTCGCGAAGTCTGGACAGTTTGGTTTGTATGTTACCGACGGTGCAATAAACGCAACTGTTCCTAAGGATGAGCCACTCGAAGAACTTACTCCTGAGCGAGCCTTTGAATTGCTTGCCATCAGACGTGAAAAGTTGGGTCTAGAACCAGGTCAGGCTGCACCAAAGGCATCCAAAGCTGGCAGAAGAAGCGCATCTCCAGCAAGGACCGTCAAAAAGGGCGCTACTCGAAAGAAGTCTGAGTAGTGTCGGGTTTGTTTATTTCGTTCGAGGGAATTGATGGGGTTGGGAAATCTACCCAAGCTGATCTTCTAGAAACTTGGCTAACTGGTCAAGGTAAGACTGTGGTTAGAACATTAGAACCAGGTGGTACTGATGTCGGAATCGAAATTAGAAAGATTCTTTTGCACCACCGCGGTGATCTAGCTCCTCGAGCAGAAGCTGCGTTGTTTGCTGCCGATAGAGCGCACCATGTTGCAAGCAAAATCAGACCAGCACTGGAACGCGGCGAGATAGTGATCACCGACCGTTACTTTGATTCATCAGTTGCATACCAAGGTGCTGGTCGAGAACTCAGTCAAAAAGAAGTTAGAGATTTATCAATTTGGGCAGTTGGCGGATTGCTGCCAGATTTAACCGTGTTATTAGATTTGCCGGCTGATGTTGCAAGAAAGAGAAGAAACGGCTCCGGGACTGAACCTGATCGGTTAGAAAGCGAAAAGATCGAGTTCTTTGAGAGAGCAAGACAGGCTTATTTAGATTTAGCTAAGGCTGAACCTAACCGTTTCCTAGTTATCGATGCTTCAGCAACTGTTGAGCAGATGCAAGCGCAAATTGTTGACCGAGTCGCAGGGCTTATTTAGTTTTATGGAAACAGCTCCTCGAGTATTTAGAGATGTAATCTCACAACCTGAAGCGGTTGAGGAGCTCAGACGTTCTATGAGCCAGGGCAATGACATTCATCACGCCTGGTTATTCACGGGCCCACCAGGGTCTGGAAGATCTCAGATTGCACTCGCTTTTGCTGCCGCTTTACTCTGCTCAGAAGGCGGCTGTGGTTTCTGTAATTCCTGCGAGATGATTAGAGCGGGTTCTCATCCGGATGTTCAGGTACTAAACACAGAACGAGTTCAAATCAGCATTGATGAAGTAACAGAGTTCATCGATAAGTCACTCACCATGCCGGCAGTGGGCAAGTATCGAATCATGGTGATTGAAGATGCAGATCGAATGATGGAGCGGACAAGTAATCTTCTGCTCAAATCTTTGGAGGAACCGCCTAAGGGAACCATCTGGATGCTCTGCGCACCTAGTGAGGCTGACCTTCTTCCAACAATCAGGTCAAGAGTCAGAAGAGTCCAACTCAAAGTTCCAAGTGTTGAATCAGTGGCAATGCTGCTAGTTGAAAAGTATGGAGTTCCTTTCGAACTAGCTCAGCTCTCGGCTGCTCAAGCTCAGAGCCATGTCGGAATGGCCAGAAGACTTGCCACTAATGCAGGTGCTCGCGATAGACGCAAGCAGGCATTGCTTGCCGCTCTCTCAATTGTCGACATTCCATCAGCGATGCAGGCTGCTGAAACACTTGCCAAACTTGGAGAGAGTGACGGTGCCCAACTCAGTGGTGAACAAGACGAACAAGAACGCAAAGACTTGATGATTCAACTGGGTGTTAGTGAAGACCAGAAACTCACACCATCAGCTCGAGCACAGCTTAGAAGATTAGAAGAGGCACAAAAGCGCAGGGCCACCAGATCCAAGCGGGATGGGCTAGACAGAATATTCGTTGACCTAATGGGTCTTTACCGCGATGTCCTAACTGTTCAGTTAGGGGCTAAGGAATTTCTCATCAATCCGGATTTGGCGCATGAGATTAACTTATTGGCAGCCGAGACCAGCCAAGCCCAAATAATTAGAAATATCGAGGAAATTGAAAAGACTCGGTATCGAATAGAACGAAATGTAAAGGAATCGCTACTTTTGGATTCTTTAGCAATCACATTGAGAAGGAAGAAAGTCAGATGAGTAAAACTTCAAAGATTGTCCTAACCGGAGGAATAATCATCGGATTGCTTTCACTTGGTGTGATTGCCGCACCAATTTTGAGTTCCAAGAGCCAACCATCCTCTAGTCCAAGCACAACAGAACTAACCTCTGTTCCAAAGAACTTGGAAGGTTTCTACACACAGACCCCGCTTTGGAGTAATTGCAAAGGCACAAACACTTCAGCACGCTGTGGAAATATTCAAGTGCCATTGAACTGGGCTAACCCAAGTGAAGGAACTGTCAACATCGCTGTAGCAGTAAATCCTGCGAGTGACCCAAAGACAGCTCCATACCTATTGATGAATCCTGGCGGCCCTGGGGCTAGCGGGCGTGACTGGATCACCGAGAATATAAATTCTCTTGGAACACCAAGGCTGCGAGCTCACTACAACCTTGTTGGTTTTGACCCACGTGGAGTTGGAGCTAGCACCGCAATCAAGTGTTACGACACCGCCAAGTCTTTGAGCTTCTGGTACAACCCATCGCCATACCCAACCGGTTCGGCTAAAGATGTTGAATACAGCAAGAAGGCAATTACTGCCTTTGGCGCTGCATGTTTGAAAAACACCGGACCATTACTTGGCCACGTAGATACTTCATCGGCCGCTAAAGACATGGACATCATTCGTGCGGTACTGGGTAGCAAGAAGCTGAATTACCTTGGTTACTCTTACGGAACTCTGCTTGGAACAACCTACGCCGCCTATTTTCCAAAGAACATCGGCCAGTTCGTTTTAGATGGTGTTGTTGATCCCACTCTCAATCCAGCTGATGATTCGGTGAACCAGCTAATTGGTTTTCAATCTGCAATGAAGGCATACCTAGCTGATTGCATTAAGAACGTATCGAATTGTCCATTTGCAGGGTTAACTGTCGATCAGGCAATGAACAAGGTGGGAACTGATTTCCTAGCTGTTCTTGAAAAGGGCCAGATCACTACAACTGAAAAGGGACGAAAGCTCAGCGTTGTTTCTGGCTTCACAGGAATGATTGCTGCGTTGTATTCAAAGGACAGCTGGCAGTATCTAACTCAAGCTTTCAACGAGTTCTTCAATCAGAAGGCTCGTGATGGAAGGATTTTCCTTCTGCTGGCAGATTCTTATTACGAATACGATGATTCGACCGGAAAATTCAGTAACAACGGAAACGAAGCATTCAAGGCAATCACCTGCTTGGATTCAAGAGAATCCAATGCGGTAGCGGACATGAAAGCACAAAACGCCAGAGTGCTAAAGATCAGCAAAGTCTTTGGTAAGTATTGGCAGTATGGTGGCTTGGCTTGTGAGAATTGGCCATTTGCGATTGTCCCTGGTCCAGCAGATTACTCTGCCAAGGAATCACCAACCATCATGGTTGTCGGAACAACCAATGATCCTGCAACTCCTTACGTTCAGGCGAAGAATGTTGCTCACAATGTTCTAGCTCACGGTTGGTTGCTGACATACAAAGGTGAAGGTCATACCGCCTATGGCTCTTCAAACGCTTGTATTGCAAACACTGTTGATGACTTCCTGATTGATAACAAACTTCCCGCCAAAGAGAAGACCTGTTAGTAGGAATGCCAAATAACAGAGTTCAAGAGTTTTTCTCAAAACGATTTAGAAGCCTACTTTCCAACGAACCAAGTGGAACTCCACCTTGGCTTGAAACGATTGCTAAAGGTGAAACCGGTGGACTTTTCCTCCCCGATGATGCACCTTGGGTAGTCCATCGAGACTTTGGGACTCTAGTTGGTGGCATCAGAGCTTTGCTTATGCAAGCTCTTCACCCTGGGACGCTAGCTGGAGTGGCTCAGCACTCGAGATACGAACAAGATGCTTTAGGCAGACTTGCTGGAACAATTCGCTGGCTCACAGTTACTACCTTTGGTTCTCATGAAGCTGTTGCATCTGAAGCGAGCCGGGTCAACAGGTTGCATGATCGAGTAAAGGGTGAATATCAAGATAACTCAGGACATGAATTGAAATACAAGGCAAAAGATAGTGACCTATTGCTTTGGGTGCACATTGCCTTTACGGATTCCTTCCTCACCTGCCATCAGATGTTTGCCTGGCGAGAGATTCCTGGCGGAGCAGATGCCTATATTGATCAGTGGGCAAGATCTGTTGAACCACTAGGGCTCACCAACGCCCCACATTCAAAAGCCCAATTGGTTGCTGAAATCAACCTCTTTACACAGAACAATAAGTTGCGCGCTGATGAAACCACTCAGAAGGTGATCAGCTTTATTAGAAATCCTGGTCTTCCTGTTGCTGTGATGCCGATCTATAAACTCCTTTTTGCAGCAGCTGTTGTCTCACTATCTCCAGAGCATCGCAAAATACTAAACCTCAAGGTGTTACCCGCTTGGCTTGTGGTTCCTCTCACTCGCACCACTCTAAGGGCTATCCAAGTAATCATTGGGCCAGATTCACCCATCGAAGATGGTGCCTTGAAGAGACTGCGTCGCCTAGGGCTGTGGAGTAAGTAACTAAAATTTTTTTTGGTTCGTCAGCCGCCTTAGCTCAGTTGGTAGAGCAGCTCCCTCGTAAAGAGCAGGTCAGCAGTTCGATTCTGCTAGGCGGCTCTGTCTAAATGCCAACTTATAGCTTGTTTCGAAAGATTTCTCTCCAGCGCCCAAATTGGTAGGCTCAAACTAAGGATGTAATTCTGATCCGCTGCGAACAAGGAGGTTTGCGTGGCAACTGTTGGTGTTGGGCTATCTGGTTGGAGATAGTTGAGTCCCAGGAATGGGAAGTAATAAAGTCTGCGTGTTTGACTCTTCGGGGTCATCAAGTCCAGGATGGCAGCATTCCCGAGAAGTCAGTTCATAAGCTTTGCTCTATTGCTGTTGCTGGTATTTCTGGAGCTCTTCGAGAGATAGCTGCACATATTCCTCACGATCAGGAATATCTCTTAGCCTGTGCTCAAGATTTTGATAACTGGTCTAACAATGGCTTTACTCTGCCTGATTTCTATGATTCACTTTCAGCCTTCCATCCAGAGCAGTCCAGAGTTAATGGAACCCCACATCTAGTTGTGTTCCCGATGTATACGCAGAACGGTTCGACAGATCGTTTTGTTGAAGCAGTAGTACTGGAAGTGATCTGGCCAGACTTTGTTGCAGAGCTTGAATCAGGAGATTATTCAAACCCTGCATTCGTACCAATTCGTTTCCTAGATTTCACTCCTGGTTACATAACTAACTCAGCAGTGCTCTTTCCAGAGTCAGTTGCTGTTACTCCAAGAATTCCAGAAGGTTCAGACCTTGGCACAAAACCTTCACTACCTATTTTTAGCTGGGGAGGTATCTTCGCTGATAGAGAAGCAGCTCGATACAGAAAAGTAGTTTCAGCTGCTGCAGAGATTACACATATTGATTTACCTGTTGGGGTAAAGGAACTCTTAGCTGATCAGAAGTTAGCTGAAGAGACTTATGTGATGTGGGACTTGATTCATGACCGCACGCATATGCGTGGAGATTTACCTTTTGACCCATTCATGATCAAACAGCGCATGCCTTTCTTTCTGTACGGTTTGGAAGAGCTGCGCTGTGACCTGACTGCGTTTAGAGAATCAGTAAAACTTTTTAGAGCTAAGGACACAGAGCCAAAGCTCAGAGAGCATGCTCAGCTGGTTCAGTATGCTGTGCTTTTTGACCGCATCTTCAGATTCCCGCTGAGTGGAAATAGAACTAGAAACTATGACTCAGTAGCTGGCCAAATGCTATTTGCATATTTGCACCAACATAAGGTGCTGCATTGGACTGATACTTCACTCTCGATTGATTGGGAAAACTTACCTGATGTAGTGGTCAATCTCTCTGATGAGATCAATGAACTGTATTGGAGGTCAATTGACAGACCTAAGGTTGTCCATTGGTTGGCTGCCTATGACTTGGTTACCAGTGTCTTGGCTCCTCACCCAGCATCGAAGTGGGCTAAGCGAGACCTCCCATTACTTGGAACAACTTCGGAGTTAACCGACCAAGTGCTCGATGATGAGTTCCCACTATCGATGTTCTACGAGGCACTGCAGAAGAAGATGACCCCTGTTATCCAGAGCACGATTGGGATTACTGGGAAGGCTTAGTTGATTGGGTTTTGTGCGGCAATTACTTGCTTAGCTCTATGCAGTCTGGTGACTAGCTCTGCTTGCCTGATGCTTAAATCTTGAGATATGTCACTCATGGTGCGCTTTTCTATAAGCACACCTCTGGCAACTGATCTAATGGCCTCTGGTAGCGCTTCAACTGCTACTTTAAGTTGTTCAGTAGTTAGCTTAGACAAGTCAGGTTCACCCTCATCAAAGCTGACATCTAAATCGAATTCTTTGGACATGCTCTTCTCCTAACTAAACTTTGCTCGATAACTTTGGACAATTGATCTCATACCAATACCGCAGACACCAACAAGCTGCTCTCCTCTGGTGTATTCAAAAACACATTCTCCTGATAATTCTCCTGCAACCAAGGTTGCCTTATCGGCTAATGCTAGAAGCCCAAAGGCAAGCAAATGGGTATCGTATTGGTCTGACCAGAACGAAGGAAGCGGACTGAATTTATCATCTAAGATCGCAGGGTAGTTTTCAGTTTTGTTTAGGTAACTGGCGATTACTGAAGCTGCTCGCTTAGCCGTTTCAGTTGGTATGTTCCAATGTTCAACTCTTCTGGGTTCTAAATCAAAGACTGGGTTAGTGAAGCGAGCAACGTCTCCGATAGCAAAGATGTTAGGAAAAGCATGACCTGCTCGGTTCATTACTCGCATAGCACTATCAACTAAAACACCATCGTTACGATCTAGTTCATTGCCAGATAACCATTCAACGTTTGCATGAGAACCAATAGCCTCCATTACAACATCTGCTTCAACAACAGTGCCATCATCTAGCAATACACCTTCAACCTTTGTCGAACCAATCAAATCAATAACGCTTCTCTTGAGTTTGAAGGTAACACCCATAGCTTCATGCCTTGATTGCAGTTCTTTAGCTAGTTCTGGCCCTAGGGGTCTAAGCATCGGGTGAGCTGAATGATGAACCACGGTTACTTTGCAACCGAGCTTGACAGCAGTGGCAGCTACCTCACACCCGATAAAGCCACCACCAATGATGACAACCTTCTTACCAGGGGTTAGCTCTGCCCTCAGGGAAATTGCATCCTCAAGAGTTCTTAGAGCAAATCTTGAGGCTAGGTCACCGTTAGGAACGCTAAGTCTTTTCGATCTAAGACCGGTAGCGATAACCAGCACGGAGTATTGATGCACCTGGTCATCAGAATCTGTAACTCTGCTGTGTTCAAAGTCAGCACTGACCGCCCTTGTCCCTAGTACCCAGTTAACATCAGCTGTTGCAGCCCGTTCTTCGAAGGCAACTGCTTCGTGGGTAACTTCATTAGCTAGGACGTCTTTAGATAGGGGAGGGCGGTTATAGGGCTTATGAATCTCTTCACCGATAACGGTGATAGGTCCTAGATAGCCAAAACGTCGCAGTGATTCTGCTGTGCGCAATCCACCCATGGACGCACCAACAATTACTACGGGATGGTTCATCTGTTATTCGACGATACGGATTGCTTGCATAGGGCAAACATCAACAGCGGCTTCGATGTTAGCTCGCTCTGAGTCATCAGCAACGGCAGTGTATTCGAGCTTGTCGTCTTCATTCAAACGGAAGATATCAGGTGCTTCAAAAACACACTGACCATAATGTTGGCACTTAGCCATATCAACTTCGACTTTAATCATTTGCTATTCCTTTTCTTCGACTGTTGATGGGTAAAGATCCTTAGAAGGAGTCCTGATACCTCTGAACTCCCAGTCGCCACCTAAGGCTGTTGAAACTACTTCTTCAGATGAACTAGGTTGAGCTCCGACATCAGTTCTAATTCCAATAGGACCTTCAACAATGTGGTTGGTGAGCTTTCCTAAGCCTTCAACTTCGACTTCAACAATGTCACCGGGTTCTACCGGTCTTGAGTTAGCAGGGGTACCTGAGAACAAAATGTCGCCTGGAACCAATGTGATGGTTCTTGCGATATCGGCAACCAGATAGTGCATGTCCCACTCCATGTTGGCAGTGTTATCTTCCTGCTTCACCACACCGTTGACAAAAGTCCTAATGAACTTGTTTCTAAAATCCCAATCGGTGACTACACCTGGCCCAATCGGAGCTAAAGTATCGGCACCTTTAACTCGAAGCATTGAACCTGCGTCAGTGTCTCTAAAGTCATGTAGACCAAAGTCATTACCGATGGTGTATCCAGCAATATATTCACCAGCTTCCTCAGGGGAAATGTTTTTGCAGGTCTTACCAATTACGATGACAATTTCACCCTCGTAGTTCAACCACTTCAACCCTGCGGGACGCACCACTGCTCCGTTGTGGGAGTTCAGAGCTGTGATTGGTTTATGGAAGTATGTCGGGGCAGCAGGTAGCTTGGTCATGAACTCTTGCGTTCTGGAGTCATAGTTCAAGTGGACAGCAATGATCTTGGTTGGCTCTACCGGTGGTAGATGGATCGCATCTTTGATAGCGACTACTCTGCCGTCTGCTGCAACCAGGTTCTCACCTTTTCTAACTACCTGAGTTGGGTGACCATCGATAAGGATTCTTCTAAACTCAGTCACGAGATAACACAACATCCTTAGGCAGTGGGAAGCCACCTTCAGGCTTAGGGAAGTAAACGTGGACTTGACCAGTTCCGATTGAGTTCTCATACTCGGAATACATAATGCCTTTAGCGGTGTTTAGTTCTTCACCGGTAGCACCTGCCATGGCTAGCCAGTGGTAGAAGTTAGCTTCCGGCTTTACTTTAGAAAACTCAGGCATAGTTTCAAGGATCTTGCCGTGCTCGCCATTTCTCATCCATTCCAGTCTCTCGTAGTCCATCTCGCGAGCTAGGTCTGAATAGATGTGCTTTGGATCTGATGCTTCATGCTTACGAAGATCGCGTAGCTTATAGAAAGTGTGTGAGAGCGCACCAGAGGCAAGCAGCAAAACTTTTCTATCACTATCTCTAATAGCTTCACCAAGAGCACGACCTGCTCTTAGGAAATCTTCATGAGTTCCGGTCTGACAGACAGACATCGAAATCCACTTCTTGTCATCTAGGCCTCTACCTAGGTAGTGCCACAGGTTCACAGTTGCATAGAAGATCGGTAGATGAGGATCGGCAATAGGGGTAATCCAAGTGCCATTCTTTTCATCGTATTTACTCAAAGAATTAGCCAGCTCTGGGTCACCCTTCATCGCATAAGGAATCTGTGACATACCTCTAGGTAGTTCTTCAGAGGTGAATAGACCTGAGCGCTCAGCTGCTGATGAAATAACAAACTCAACTGTTGTTGCCCAGTGACTATCAAGAACCACGACAGTGTCATAGTCCAAGGTCTCAAAAACATCTTTGCGAAGTCTCTTGAGTCCTGGCACAAGAGACAGCTCTTTGCCTTCGTTTATGTCGTACCTAACTGCCTCTGGCAACATGATTGTTGGTACGTGGGCGAGCATTGCGGCTCCAACTACTTCTCCCATGATCTATTCCTTCCATCCATTAGGTGAAACCACTGTGTTCTTAACATCAGCATAAAAATCAAATGACCAGTTACCGCCCTCACGACCAATACCTGATTTCTTCGAGCCACCAAAAGGTGCTCGCAAATCTCTAACAAAGAAGCAGTTAACCCAGATAGTTCCAGCGACTAACTGTTTGGCAACTCTTTCAGCTCGTTCTTTATTGCCTGTTACCAAAATAGCCGCTAGCCCAAACTCTGTGCTGTTAGCCATAGCGATAGCTTCTTCATCAGTCTTGAAGGTCTGTAAACAAAGCACAGGACCGAATACCTCTGATGTAACAATCTCTGAGGTCGGGTCTGGGTTCATAACCAGTGTTGGCCTGAAGTAAAGCCCACCTAGGTCAGAGTTAGGCTCACCACCCATGATGATGTTCGCACCTGATTCTTTGGCCCGGTCAACAAAACCTTTGACCCTATCAAAGTGAACCTGGTGAATCTGAGGGCCTATCTGAGTAGCTTCATCTCTTGGGTCGCCCTGAATAATCTGTAATGCTTTCTCTTTGAACTTCAAAGCAAAAGCATCAGCGATACTTTCATGAACCAGAATCCTAGTTCCAGATAAACAAACCTGACCAGCATTGTCATATTGCTCAACAGCTAGTTCAACAGCTAAATCAATATCGGCATCCTCTAAAACAACACAAGGTGATTTTCCACCTAGTTCAAAAGAGACAGGAGTTAGGTTATCGGCAGCAGATCTTGCAATTACCTTTGCAGTTGGCACAGAACCAGTAAAAGAGATTCGAGCAATATCCGCATGAGCAACTAATGCTGCACCTATTTCTTTGCCAAAGCCTTGAACGACATTGAAAACACCATCAGGTATTCCCGCTTGTTTAGTTAGATCTGCAAAGAATGATGCAGATAGTGGCGTCCATTCGGCAGGCTTGAGTATCACTGTGTCACCTGCTGCGAGAGCAGGACCTATCTTCCAGGTGGCAAGCATAAGGGGAGCATTCCAAGGTGTGATCAAAACTGCAACACCGGAAGGGTCCCAAGAGATCTTGTTGGTGTGTCCTCTAGTTTCAAAATCAGGATGTTGTAATTCGTTGATTGCCCACTCAGCAAAGAATCTGATGTTCATCGCAACTCTTGGCATAACGCCACGTCTGTGAGATCTCAGTAGAGAGCCGTTATCCATGGTTTCTAACTGAGCGAGAGTTTCAATGTTTTCTTCAACAAGTTCAGCAAGTCTAAGAAGCAGTTCGCCTCTGCCTTTAGGACCAAGGGCCGCCCAAGCTGGAAAGGCAGCTTTGGCTGCTGCAACTGCTAGATCTGCTTCTTTTTGTGTTCCTCTACAGATATCCCCGAGGAAGGAACCATCGATTGGAGAAGTGTTGGTGAAGGCTTCAGCTGAGGCAACTCGCTGGCCACCGATGTAATGGCGAGTGTCTATCTTGATGCCGACAACGTCAATGGTGTGCAAAGCAGTTTTCCTTACTTTATCCTTATTCATTAGGATACTAATGATTTAGATTAGGGCATACTTAATCTGTATACAGCCTAAGTTTGATAACGATTCTGCAAGCCTAAGGAGCACGGTATGAGCCGTCCAAAGATAGCGATAGTCGGTCGATTGACCGAGCATGCTTCAGCAATTAGATATTCAGGTGTGGTCTCAGCCAGAAGGCTTCTAGAGTCAGTTTGGAATGCCGGTGGCGACCCAATAACTTTCTTACCGGTAGCTAACCCAGACTGGAAAACCAGACTTGAGGGCATCTCAGGGGTATTGCTAGCCGGCGGCGGGGACATCAACCCGATTTGGTATGGCCAAGAGCCAACTTCAGATCAGCTCTACGGTATTGATGATTTGCAAGATGAGAATGACTTCTCAATTGCTAAACATGCACTCGATAATGGCATTCCAGTCTTAGCTATTTGCCGAGGCTGCCAAATCGTAAATGTGCTCAAAGGCGGTTCTCTTGTTCAAGACATGGATCAAGACCACAGGCACCATGTTCACACCATTCATCTAGACAAAGGTGCCGCTGAACTGGGTTTATCAAAACCAGAGCTAGAGGCATCCTGTTTTCATCACCAGTCCATAGACAAACTAGGTGACGACTTGGAAGTCCTTGCAACAGCATCAGAAGGACATGTTGAAGCCTTCAAGATAAACGCTAAAGCCTGGTCCTATGGATTCCAATGGCATCCAGAAGATAACGCAGATACCAATGAACAGCAGCATGAGCTGTTTGTGAAGTTTGTTTCAGAGGCTGCTAAGAATTAGTTTCAGCAAACTTAGTTATAGCCCTAAGTTGATCTGCAAGAGCACCTTGCTTTGAAGGTGCTACTGAGTTAGCAACTGCAGTCTCCTGCTTATTAAAAGCAGGGAAGAGGGTGTCCATGAGTTTTCTACCCTTGTTAGTAAGTTCAACGATTACTAGACGACCGTCTGACTTGCTCTTCTTTCTGACTAGTAAGCCTCTTTTTTCAAGAGTTGAGAGCACACCTGTGAGAGTTGCTTTAGAAAAGCCACCCTCTACAGCAATCTGTCTAGTCTCGATTGGTTCCCAGATCCAAGTAACCCAGAGGACTACGAAAGCTGTCCAGGAAAGGTCTTCTTTCGCGAGAACGGTTCTCTCTAAATGGTTTCTCACTGAGTTAGCGGCTCTAAAGAGGTTTGAGGTAACGGCCATTGCTTCGAAGTTGATGTTCTTGTGAACAAGCTTCTGGTTGACCTGTCTCTCGGTCTCCGCAAGCGTATGTGGACCAGCCATGAGATCCTCCTAATGTCTCTATTCTCCACTAATCGTTCGTAACTAAATAACTTTTTAGGCACAAACACCAAATCTTTACCGTTTGGTGTGTAATCTACAAATGGTTCGTATCCTAACAATCGGAGTTGAAATGACAGTGCTGTCTGAACTAACCCTTGCTGACCTAGACCTATTTGAAGGTGGAGCTCCTTGGCATATCTTCGATAAGCTCCGCGCCGAGTCTCCAATTCACTGGAACACTGAAGAAAAGCCAAACAGCGGCTTCTGGTCAGTTACCGGTTATCAAGACATCGTGAAAGTTCTGAGAGATCCAGATACCTTCACCTCAACTCACTTCACCAACTTGGAAGAAGTTGATGCTGAACAGGAAGAAGCTAGAAGATCACTTCTGGAAACCGATGGAGCAAGGCACCGCGCGCTTAGAAGACTTCTCCAGGGTGAGTTCACCCCGCAGGCTGTCTCAGGTTATGAGACCTTTCTTAGAGGTCTAACCGCAACTACTTTGGACACAGCTTTTGCTAAAGGAACTTTTGATTTTGTTGAAGAAGTTGCGGCCGATTTCCCGATTAGAGTTTTAGCCCGAATGCTTGATGTGCCAGATCATGACACTGACAAGTTGATTGAGTGGGGTAACCGCATGATTGGTAACACCGACCCTGAGCACGCGGATGTTTTGTTAGAAGATCCCGAGAGTGAAAAGTATCGCTTAGTGCCATTTAGATCACCTGCTGCTTTAGAGGTATTTGAGTATGGGCAGAACCTAGCGAATCAACGCAGAGGTAAAGATGGTAAAGACCTGGTTTCAACATTGATAAACCAGGTGCCATCAGATGGAATTCCATTATCAGAGCGTGATTTCAACACATACTTTCTATTACTAGTTGTTGCTGGAAACGAAACCACTCGTCACACAATTTCACACACCATGAACTATTTGATTGAAAACCCTGAGCAGATGGCAATGCTGCAGGAAGATCCTTCGCTTATTCCTTGGGCTGTTGAAGAGTTCATTCGGTTAGCTTCGCCGGTTTATCACTTCAGAAGAACAGCAACTAAAGACATTGAGTTCCAGGGAACTCAAATCAAAAAGGGACAAAAGATTGTTCCTTGGTTCGCATCCGGTAATAGAGACAGTGCTGTCTTTACCGACCCATACAAGATGGATGTGAAGAGAAACCCTAATGAGCATATGGCTTTCGGTCGTGGTGGACCACACATGTGTTTGGGTAACTCACTAGCCCGTCTTGAAGTGCGGATTATGTTTGAAGATCTGTTATCTCGCGTTGACAAGGTTGAACGAGTCGGAGACATTGATCACCTACGTTCAAACTTTGTGAACGGAATCAAAAGATTTCCTGTGAAGGTGACGCTTAGATAAGTTTCGCGATATCTTTCAGATATGCATCAACTAAATCAAAAGTTCTCTGTTTTGATGCTTCATCTTCGGCAATAGTTTGATCCATCATGATTTGGGCATCTTGACCATCTTCACCTACGGAGCGAAGACCTCCCCAATCCAACCAACCTTTGAGAACTGCAGCGTTTAGTTCCGGGTGGAATTGCACTGCAAGAGATTTACCGTAAATGAAAGCTTGAGGTGCAATCGGATTGCGAGCAATCTCTATTGCACCTGGTGGTAGCTGCCAGCGGTCATAGTGGAATTGAAACCAAGGGCCGTTACTTACTAAATCTTGTCTATCTGACCAGATGTTGGTCCAACCGATTTCACCTTTAGGGCCAGGAGCAACTGAACCTCCTAGCGCTCGGGCAAGGAGCTGACCACCAAAGCAGATCCCAAGGATGGGCTTATCGGCAGCTACTGCTTTTTTGACCCAGTTCAGTTCTGGTTGTAACCAGTTACCGATGCAGACATCGTCCCAAGCACCCCAAGGTGCACCTAGGGGGATTAGTAAGTCATAGTCGTTGAAGTCAGGGAATTCAAAGGGAATGTTGGGGCTTTCAAAGGAGCTCTCAGGAACTACTAAAACCTCGGTCATTTCAAAGCCATGGCGCTTTAGGGCCTCTCCAACCCAGCCAGTTGGGCTGACATGATCATGCTGGATAAATAGAGCTTTCATGATTTCCTTCATAACTTTTCGGTTTAGTAGGTCATTTCCTAGGCTACTAGGAAGTAGTATCCAAATATCGTTTGAGTACGAATGAAAAGTAACAAAGGAGTTGCAATGAGTACTGACCTGACCGCCCTTAGGGAAAAACTTCAGGAGCAAGGTGTAGACGTTCTGAGAGTCATCTATTCGGACGTACTCGGAATTACTCGCTCTAAAGACCTACTGGTTAGCCAGTTAGAGAAAGCTGCCGGCCATGGCCCAGCTTTCTGTCAAGGTGTTTGGGTAACTACCACTCAAGGTGGAGTTATGGATGCCGAGGGTATTGCCGGTGATGGTCTTCAAGATCTGATTACTCAACTAGACCCTGACACAATTCATGAGATGCCTTGGGAACCAGGTGTTGCTTATGCAATCGGTGATGCACTAAATCCAGACATGTCACCGAACATGTTCTCTCCTAGAACCGTGCTTAGAAAAGTTATTGCTGAGTATGAAAAGTTAGGTTTAGTTCCTGTTGTTGGCCCTGAGCTTGAGTTCTATATCGCAGACCGAGTCGAAGGCGGTGGTTTCAAGAGATCTCTTGAACGAACTGGACGTGTTTATACCAGCGGAGCTTTAGTGGATCCAAAAGGAACCTTCCTGCATTTACTGCGCATGCTAGATCAGTTGAACATTGGAGTATTCGCTGGTAACCACGAGTTTTCTCCTGGTCAATATGAAATCAATCTTTGGCATTCAGAGGCTATGGATGCAGCGGATCGAACATTCATGTTCAAGACTTCAATCAAGGACATTGTGCACCGTGAAGGACAGCACGCAACGTTCTTAGGTAAGCCTTGGAGTGATGAGGGAGGATCAGGCTTCCACCTGCACTTCTCAGTTACCGATAAGTCAGGTAAGAACTTGATGTTTGATGGTGATGAATTGAGTGAAGTAGCTAAGCAGATGATTGCCGGTCTCTGTGAGAACGCAAATGCGCTTACAGCATTTACTAACCCAACTGTTAATGCTTTCAAGAGATTAGGACCTGATACCCTCGCTCCGTTTAGATCTAACTGGGGTTATGACAACCGAAGCACCATGGTGCGTATTCCCCCAGAGCGAGGCCAGGGCACACGCCTTGAGGTTCGTGTTGGTGATGGTGCTGCCAACCCGTATTTGGTTATCGCAGGCATCTTGGCGGCAGCTCTCGATGGCATTGTTAGAAAATTAGAAGTTCCAGCTCCAGCAGTTGGTATGGCTTATGACAATGAAGCTGCTGCAACACTGCCGGCAACCTTCACTGAAGCACTTGATGCTCTTGAAGCGAACGAACGTATGCGTGAGCACATGTCAACCGGTTTGATTGGAATTTTCCTTGTGATGAAGCGCGATGAGATCGAAAGATATAACGCGGCTGTTCCTGACCCTTCAACTAGAGAAGTCACCGACTGGGAGATCCAAGAATATATGGAGGATTACTAAATCTTGTTTGAGTTATCTTCAAGGAGTGTTCCTCCCTTGAAGGTAACACCAACCTCGCGATAGTAACCACCTAGTATTTCTTTGACTGGAAGTATTGAAGCTAATTCATCCCACTGCGAGTCAGCAAGAGTTAGTTCTGCATCTCCAACCCAAGGTGTTCCTAAATCTGCATCAACACCACCCATGGTGATTAGTTGATCCATTGAATTCCCTAGTCCAGGGGTAATAGATGGCATCCATCTTGAGTGAATCATTGGGTGACCGTTTACAAAACCATTAGAGTCAGCAGGCTTTCTCAAAGTAACAACAGCAGAAGCCAATCTGTGATCATAGGCAGCAAGCGATGCTCCTAGCTTTGCACCCGCTTCTAGTTTTGGAGTTGCTTTACCGTGGTTGAAGATTCTGGTAACAGCAACATTGCCAAGCTTCTTTGGGTAGCCCTGGAACCAACCACGAGCAATAGCAAAGTCTTTAGTTACCCAAATGGCAACACAACGTGAATAGGTCTTGCCTTGGTATTTGCATCTCACAACTACGAATGCTTCAAGGTATTGCGATCTAACTGGGTCAAGCAATTCAGCTCCACCTGTTGAACATGACTGCCAGTCCGCCCAGATAAGAGCAACAGCGCCTGGATGTTCATCGGCTAATTCAAGTTCTGGAGGCAGTATTGCTCTGACGTTAGCCTCATCGGTTAGATACTCAACGGTGAGCAGTGTGCCCGAATAGAACCAAGGCATATCGGGAATGATTGCACTTTTACCAGTGGGAGTCTTCGGTGCCATAAATCCATGTAATTCAGTCATGAGAACAGATTACTAACCATTTGTATCCGAATGAAGGAAAGAGCCCCTCAGATAACGATTACTTAACCATCCGTCTAAAAACCTCCAGAAG
>Ga0209084_1000737_pt1 | contig 29907 bp, 29 predicted proteins | sample C_130820_MF_Meta_FD_187309 | JGI IMG/M metagenome (GOLD analysis project Ga0209084, IMG submission 187309) | Freshwater microbial communities from Lake Croche, Canada to study carbon cycling - C_130820_MF_MetaG (SPAdes) (version 2) | ecosystem: Environmental > Aquatic > Freshwater > Lake... | reverse complement strand
ATAAGATTTTAGAAAATTTTAACAATTCCTTTAGAAAAGAATACATTGATTTAGCTGAAAAGGTTTCTAGAAGAGAAGCCATGAGATATGCAGAAGGTGGTGGTGGAACTAATGCTGTACAATATGCAAATGGGGGGACGATAAACGGAGATCTGAATATTAATGGAAATTTAATAGTTAATGATCAAATATACATTAAAAAAGTAATATTTGATGTAGGTGATGGTTCACAACAGTCGTTTATTTTTACCCACAATTTAAATACTAAAAATGTATTAGTAAATGTACAAGATGCTGTTACTAATGAAATCGTAATTCCGTATATTCAATTAATAGACGAAAATTCTCTATTAATTGAATTTTCATTCGTTCCAGATATTAATTCTTATAAATTAATAATATTTGGTTAATTTAAACTAAATAATTACATGTCTAACATCAGAGTATTAAACAATGTATCATTACATAATTCCATAACTGCTACTTCTGGTGTTAGAACTCCAGAAGTTGATGGATTTAACAGTAAACTAATTTTAAAACCCGATCCTACATTAAACGATGATCGATATTTAATTGTAGAACCTACAGGTGCAGGTGATATTCATATTCGCGCTGGTGGAAATATAGATAACTCTACTGCTCAATTGAGATTGGGTGGTGAATATAATCATGTAGAAGTTTCAGATTCTGGTCATAGTACAACAATCGTCACTGGTAAAAAAGATACTTCTAATAATTGGCATACAAATGATAATGGTTGGTTATTTAAAACCGATGAACTTGTTGATGGGTCAGTATATAAACACTCTCTTTCATTACCAGCTTCAGCCCACATCGGTAACGATGGTGGTATTGCTACATGGCATGGAGATTTAAACTTTTTAGGAAATCTTAATGTTGCTGGTTCTGCTACATTCCATAATACTCAATACACAACTACTAGTGCTATTAGCGTTACTAATAATGGAACAGGTCCAGCAGTAGTTGTAAATCAAACTGGAGATGAAGCTATAGCTGCTTTCTATGATGATGGCAACATAGCATTATATGTAGATGGACATACATCTAGAGCAGGTAATGTTGGTATTGGAACATCTACCCCTGATTATACATTAACTGTAGTCGGTGATATTTCTGCTAGTGGTCGTATTTATAGTGGTTATACAATCAATAAATTTGTATCTGCTTTTGGTGATGCTTCTAATACTTCATACACAATTCAACATGGATTAGGAGTACAAGATGTAGTTGTGAGTATTGTAGATAGTCAAAGCCAAGAAGTAGTTTATCCTTTGGTAACCAATACTGCATTGAATCAAATTACAGTAAGCTTTTCACAAGCACCTGGTCTTACCGCTTATAAAGCAATTGTTATTGGATAATTTTAACTGACATAATTTTAAATCCCGTTATTCTTCGGAGTAACGGGATTTTTTTATGATTTGAAGTAAATATTCATATGCCTCGCTTTCTAGCACCAATCACAGTAGATCAAGAATATGTAACTGGAAATGAAACAGTTTCTGGAAGCGAAACAATTTTAGGTGCAACTTCAGGGAAAGAGTCTTATTGGACTTCAGTTAGTGTTCAAAATGGTTTAAGTGCAGATTATGCTACATTTGTACACAATGTAAGTGCATTATCATTTTATGGCGATGGAAGTCATTTGACTAATGTTAATGATACTACAAAACTAACATTGTCTGGAGGGACATTAACTGGTAAATTAAATGGTAATGACGCAAATTTTACTAATAGTCTTTATGCTACTTCAATATCTGCCACAGATTTTTATGGTAATGGTTCGTTATTAACGGGTGTTGCTAAATTAGATTCTCCTGCATTTATAGGAACTCCTACTGCACCTACTGCTCCAGCAAATACTAATTCCACACAATTAGCAACTACGCAATTTGTTATTCAAAATGGAGGAGATAGATATCTAACTACTAGTAGTTCCTCTTTAACTTTAAATAACAATAATGGAGTTTCGTTAACTGCTAGTGCTGGATTGAGTTATATTCCTACTCAAGATATATCAATCGTACATAGCGCAACGCAATACATGCTCGCAACTGTAGTTTCATACAACAAATCTACTGGGGTCATGGTGTTTGATTCTAATAGTCATACTGGTGCTGGAACATTTAATACATGGACTATTAATGTAGGTGGTGTTCCTGCTGCTGGAAGTTTAATTTCTTCTAATAATCTAAGTGATGTTGCTTCTACAAGTGCTGCATTAATAAATTTAGGAGGATTTCCAATTGCTGGTGGTACATTAACTGGAGGATTGACTGGCACTAGAACACAATTTAATTCAGTAACATTTACGCCAAATGCTACTGCTGCTCCTTATGAATTAGGAAAAGTTTGGTATGATACAAACAAAGATGCATTAGCATATTATAATAGCGTATCTTCAAATATACTTCATATTGGGCAAGAAATTCAACAATATGTAAGAAATTCTACGGCTAATACAATTTTAAAAGGAGATGTAGTTAGAATTATTGGATTTACCAATCAAAGTCCTGATGTTGTATTAGCACTAGCAACTACTTTATCTGGAGCTATTATTACTGGAGTAGCTAATCAAGACATTCCTACCAACAGTAATGGTTATATTGTAACTATTGGAGAAGTAGCTAATTTAGACACTAGTAGATTTACTGCTGGGCAAGATTTATTCTTATCGCCTTTATCTGCTGGTAAAATTACTAATGTTCTACCAATAAATCCATACTTTGCAGTGCAAGTTGGAGTTTGTATGTATTCTCATTCCACGAATGGAAAAATATTAATATACACACAATATTTAGGAACTGCTGCAAACACTGTCGTTGGTACATTAGGTATCGAGCAATTACCAATTATTCCAATTTCTGGTGGTGGCACTGGACAAACTACTGCTTCTGCTGCTTTGTCTGCTTTAGGAGGATTTCCGATTTCTGGTGGAACTATCACAGATGGATTAACCGCAACATCTGGAACATTTACTACTTATTTGAGCACTCCAGCATTAACAGCTATTAGTATCTTTAGTAATGGAGAAAGTATAGTTGGTAATTTAACTATTAACGGAACTTTAACAGCTACTAATGAAGTAATTACCAATAATGTAACAATTAATGGAAATTTATCAGGAAACACAGCAACATTTACAAATTCCGTCAGTTCTCCGTCAATTAGCGGGACTTATTATGGTAATGGTACAAATTTAATTGGATCTGTTCCAGCTTTTCAAGTTGATGGAAGAATTACTCAGCTTAGTGGCACTTTGGTTGGAAATACATTTACTAATTCTGTAACAGGAGCTTTATCATCAGTTGATGCATACGCATTTGCAACTGGAGATTCTCTTATATGGTATTTTACAGGAACAAATTCTGGTTTATGGACAGTTACAAACACAGGTTCTCCATCAACCTCTGCTGTTCTAACAAGACCATCGTACTATCAAGGAACTCTTCCTTGGAGTTTAGCTTTGGTTGGTATAAAAAGAAGTGGTATTCAAGGAACTTGGCTACAATTAAAACCAAATACCTCTGGAACATATCCAGTTGTTGTCAACACAACAAATATGACATCTGCAACTATTATTAATCCAGCAGGAAATGCTAGTATAAGTGGTAATACTTTTCAAAATACACAAACAATGGTGGCTGGAAGCACTACTGTAGTGCCTTTAAAGTTTCAATCAGGGGTATTACAAACAACTCCTTCTGCTCATTCAGTAGAATGGGATGGAACTAGTTTATACACGACTACATCAGGAGCTATAAGAACTGGCATACCATCACTTATAGCTGGTCCTCTTAGTGCTACTGGAACTGTTCCAGCTTTATCTAGTACTAGTGGTGTTGCTGGTCAAATGGCATTTGATCAAAATTATTTGTACATTTGTACATCTGCTAATATATGGAAAAGAACTAACTTATCCTCTTGGTAACATAAATTATTCCATATCATCTAATTTATTCATTTTATCGGTGTAATCAGATCCTATATTATCTTCTAACATCAAACTAAGCCAGTGTAACATCTCTTCTTGAAAATCATGTTGATTTGACTCAACTACACTACTTAAATATCTATCTATGATTACATAAGCCATTCCAGCCACCCACACAGGTGTTATATCATGAGATTTCATATCTTCTATCGCAGGAATCCAATCCCCATTAGGCTTTTTTAACCTATGAATTTTAAATATTAATTCGCTTTCAGTAATATCATCATTCATTACGTTTCTTTTTGCCTAAATTTTTGATAACACATGCACAATGTTCATAAATATCACATTTAACACATGTATTATCATTGTTTAAATAAACAGGAGGATATAAACAAGAATCTTGAGTCAACTCTGCTATTGTAGCAGCATTTCTTTTAGTTGTTTTTTTCTCTTTTTTATTATTAAATTGGAATTCTTTTGCTGCTAAAAGTAAATTTTCCAATTCTAATTTCTTTTTTGTTGTGTAAGATCCCCGTTTTTTAGTTGTTTCTTGTTCCATAAAAGAAATACTACTACAATAACATTAAAACATCAAGATATTTTTATATTATTCTTTATCAAATTCTTCTTTTTTGTTTTTACCCTTTTTATCTTTTTTATTTCCTACAGATTCTAAATATTCATCATACTCATCATATCCATCCAAAACTGCCTGTGGTGTGGGTGTGATTAAATTAAAATAATCATCTTCCACAGGAAGAACTGTGCTAAAATTGTTAAATTGATTAATTCCTTCAATTAAGGGTTCTATCTCTGCTGCGTTATTCCAACATTTTTGATAAAACTCATATCCTTTAGCGATTGCATTAAACGATGCATATAAATACACTGTTTTTTTATCATAAAAAACCTCCCTATAAAGGGAGAATGCAAGTTCATCCCCAATATCTTTATACTTTTCAGCTAAAGAAGGAGAGAGCTTTTTTAAAATAGAAGCTCTAACTGTTGTTGCATCTTGTGTTTTGCTATCAAACTTTAATTGTTCGACAAAAATCCAGAAGTTTTGTAATACTTCTTTCCCGTATTTATTAATTATATCGTTCTGCATTTGAAAATAAATAGATGTTCATATTTCATTATTATATTAACATCTATTTATTAAATATCAACTATCTTTCTTTAATTTATCATTAAAAAGATCTAAAACAGACGATTTCATATATGTACATGGAATCTCTTGCCAAAATGTTTTATCGTTAAACTCTCTCAGATAGAATATCTTTAATCCTCCACACTTCTTTCCTGTTAACAATTCATACATATACGCATAAATTGATAATTGTATTGTATATGTAGTGAATTCACACTGAGGAAGATAATCAATTGGTTCATGAAAATATTCATTATACTTATTAATAAAATTAAATTTCTTATTTGTTTTGAAATCCATTACATAGAAAATATTATCATTTTCCACAATTAAATCAGCAGTACCAGCTAATTTATGCAGATGAGAATACAATAGATGTTCACTTAAAATTAAAGAATTGTCTTTAAGAACTCCATAGGTCTTTTTAACAAAAGAATCAATTAATTCTTCAAATCCTTTTTCAATTTTCTTATCCTTGATATAATTTTCCATCACTAGATGGACATTAGTACCTCTATTTTGGGCAGTAACAGTGATATCACTCCATTTATCAAGGATTTCCTTTTGACTAACACCTTCTCGTTTAGCTACAACTTTACTCCACTTATCAGAATCAAACTTTTTCTTATAAGCTCCAATGAATGTGGTTACACTTGTATATACTTCACCATTTTCGGTGTTTGTATAAGTATGAGTATCATGATCTAGAATTACAGGCATTTTGATATGATACCACAAAAAATGCGAATGTCAATTAACTATCACCAATAGCTACCCAATAACAATCCATAGTTGCTGCTGCTGCTATGTTTAGAACACAACCAGATTTGGTAACATTAGATACTCTTATAGCTACTGGTGTTCCAGAAGAACCTGTTTGTGTAGCTATTACACTATAACAAAAATTTGAAAATGGAGTAAATGTTACTGATGTTGTAGTCCCAGCAGAAAAAGATGCTTTTCCCCATTGTAATCCAACAATACCTGCAATGTTTATCCCTCCATTTTGTGCTAAAATATTTGTAAATACAGATGATAATGCATTTGGATCAAATGTTAATTTATTAGAGCCATTTATTTTAATAGATGTATTATCAACACCAACAGACAAAACTCCAGTCGAAGTATTTAAACTCAATCCTCCTGCATTAGGTACTTTAACTCCACCTATTGTTGATGTTTTAGCAATAGGTAAAGATATTGTAGCACTTGATGTATTATCAGTTAAATCCAAACCATCTCCTATTACTAATTTGGTAGCTGCTAAATCTATAATACCATTATTTAAAGTAAATGAGGTAGTCGCTCCACCTCCACCTCCACCTCCACCTCCTGCTGCTACATATAAATTATTTGCTCCATCAATCTTTATGGTATTATTATCAATACCTACAGATAATGTACCATCTGATGTAGCACTTAATGCTTTACCAACTTTTATACTCCCTAACATTGATGTTGATGCTGGATTAGTTGAAGATAATTTGTCTACATATAATGTATTAAATACATCTAATTTTATAGTTTGTTTATCTATATTAACTGATACAACACCATTAGTAACACCTAAACCTCCATTTGAATTTAATTTTCCATCAGAAATTTGAACTATTCCTTTGCTAGTATTAGTAGCATCAGTCAATGTTAAAGAAGTATTAGGATTTAAAAGAGTAAGTTTATTAGTAGTATCTATTTTAAAAATATTAGAATCATAATTTAATGTTAATAAACCATTTGCTGCCGATAGCCCATTTCCTACTATAACTCCACCTTTAACAGTTTTTGTTGCATCTGGCAATGAATATGATTGTAAATTTACATTTTCTGTAATTAATTTAGTGCCTCCTACTAATACATAACTGCTTGACAAAAGAGGATTATTACCGTATAATAAATAAAATGCATTTAAATCCGTTCTGTATACTAAATCATTTAATTCTATTTCTGGTAACTTATCAAAACTATCTACATACCAAATTTTATTGCCTACTAAAATTCCTCCATTGTTAATGTTGTCACCAACAGATAATCTCTTTTTATCAGTAGAATAAACCAATTCACCATCTTCAAAAATAATTTGTTCTCTATCTACTTCTGGTCCTCTTCTTACTTTAATTACAGCATTTACTTGATCTGTAGTTGCAAATGGGTTACTCATACTACTATTTAATCTAAAATATATTGTTTATATTTTTTTTTACTGTAAATAATATTATGTTAAATGATTTAATTTCGGATTCAAAAAAAGGTCTTTGTTTTGTTGAAAATCATGATAATGATACAATTCCAATGATAGATTGTTATTATGATAGCAAATTAAATCCTACTCTTATTCATGGAACAGATTTTTTAAATAATAAAGATGCTTTTATTAAAATAGAAGATATAAAAGCATATATGCATGTCAAATCTCAAGACCATAAATTATGTAAAAGATTTTCTTTACATTTTAAAGCATTAAAAGATGTATGTGTGGTTGAAAAACTATCTTTAGATAGTGAATTTTTATATAAAAATATACCGATAAACGAAAAAATTATATGTTATATTTTAAATAAAAATTATAATGATATTACTTTACAAGAATTAAAAGAATTATGGATTTCTTATATACAAAAGTATTGTAATAATTTTGAATCTTATATAGATACAGAATTATTTGAAAGTACAAATGATTTATATAAAACTGAACTTTCAAAGATAAAAGAAGATTTAACTGATATTAAAAAATTTAAAGAAATTAAAAAATTTAAAATTAAAGAAGATTTAATCAAATTTTGGCCTACACTGTTAATGCCTTGTCCAAGTTTTGTTTATTTGTAATTATGAGTTTAATACAAAATTGTTCAAAAAAAAATTTATATCCTTGGTTACACTATATAATAAACAATTACTTTGATGAAAGTAATTTAAACAAAGTAATAAAAGAAATAGATAAATTTTCTTTTAAACAATCTAAAGATAATTTTAGAGAAGAATTCAACTTAAATTATAATTTAAATAACCAAGTTGTTTCTATGATATTAGATAATTTTTTACAAAAAAATAATATAGATTTTCTATCATCTATTGATGATAGAATTAAAACTAGTAATAAATTATTAAGGGTTAGTATATGGAAAGATTACAAGAATTTTCATCTTCCTATGCATACAGATAGCCATTTTAAACTTTTTACAATGCAGATTTATTTGCCTAGAAATAATGAAAATAATTATGGAACTACAATTTATGATCAAGATGGCAAATTTATTAAAAAGACAGATTATAAATTAAATAATGGTTATTTCTTTTTTCCAAATATTAATAAAATTAAAACAAATCATTCTTTTGTAGAGGATATCCAAACAGAAAGATGTAGTATAATATTCAATATCTTTGATAAAGATCATTATCTTAAAAAGAACGAAACTATAATTGATAAAAAATTTTTAAATTGTATAGAATTTTAACATGAAATTATTCATAGTGGGGAATGGAGCCTCCGCATTAAATAATGCTAACGGAGATTTTATTGATACTTGTGATATCGTTATTCGTTTGGGTACATTTGTTGTAGAAGGATATGAAAAATATATTGGATCTAAAACAGATATTTATGTATCACGTTGGTTTAAATCTAAAACTAGATCTAAAAACTTCTTTGAAACAATCAAAGAATTGTGGATTCCAAGAACATATGAAACTAGAGAAAAAAAATATGATGATTTAATAAATGAATATAATTTAAAAAATATAATTAAGTATATTCCAAATCAATTAGTATTTTCATACAAAGCTAGATATCCTTTTAGATATATAAAGAAAAACATAAGTAGAAGAGGAAACGAAGAGTTATATTGTTGTATACCAGACTCAGGAATAGTATCTATTGATATGGCTAGATATTTTTATCCTAATCATAAAATTTATATTTCGGGTTTTGATAATTGTGTAACTGGTTATTATTGGGATGTTGACACTGTTTTAGATAATCCGGGTGACGATTTATTAAACTGTCAATTATTATATTTAAAATCTTTATTAAACAACAATATAATAACAGATTTATCTAATTCATTATGAAAATAATTGTAGTTGGAAATGCCGCTAGTTTATTAAAAGATAAAAATGGAGAATTTATAGACTCTTTTGATGTTGTTATTAGACTTAACAAATTTGTTATAAAAGGATATGAAGAGTATGTAGGAAAGAAAACTAATATATATTGTTCTAAATGGTTTAATATGAAATATAATATTAACAACCTATCTAACTATAGTAAAATTTGGCTTCCGTATCCAAAACCACCTAATTGGTGGACTTCCAAAGGAAATTTTAAAGAAGTAACCGAACAAGAACATTTAAATAATATCAATAAATTTAATTTAAATATTGATAATATAGTTTATTTAAATGAAGATAGAGCTAAAGAAATAGAATTAATTTTTAAGAATGTATGCCAACCTTCTACTGGATTAATTTGTCTTATGATGACAATTCAAGAATATTCAGATCATAATATTTCTTATACTGGATTCGATAATTTTAATAGTGGTTGGTATTGGGATATTACACATAATTGTGTAGAAGGAATGCAAAATTCTGTTATATTTGAAAAAATTTTCCTAAATTATATTAAAATTAACTATGATGTAAATAAAATATGAACTCTATATTAGATTTTAATTATCTCAATAAACTTAATAGTATTTTAAGTAATAGTAATGGAGTTAAATTTATTGAAAATAAGAAATTGTTACAATTAAATTTAAATAAAAACGAAGAATCTTTCGAAGAAATATATTGTATTGATCCACAATATTACATTAATATATACAATTCATTTATATATCATTTAGATTATAGTCCTAATACAAAAAAACGAACCAAATCAATTGTTTCATACTTAACTTTAAGTAATCATTTTCATGCATGTTCGCCTAAAACCAGATATTTGGGTATAAGATATGATTTAATAGGATATGATGATAAGATATTTTATCGAGCTAAATTTGGTCTATATTATGTAGATTATTACAATAGATATGAAATAAATCTTGGTATTGTGTTAAAGAACAGTAAAGATATTTATACATTTGGAGATTATCCGTTTTATGCTAAACATATAAAAGACATAAATATCACAAATATATCCCCATCACACATTTATATACATGCATTAGATAACAAATTTTTTAAAAATGGATTAGATAAATCTCATATTAATTATAACAATGATATGATGTATTTAAATGATTATGCAAACCAAATTAATTCAATTTATAATGATTTAGATTTATCATTTAATGACGAAGGAATATTATTTTATAATAAAAAATATAAAATAAAAGAATTATATGATAATACAAAAAAAATAATAAACTATAAACCTATTAGTAGTTATATTTTAACGCATCATGAATAAAGTATGTATAGTTGGTAATGGAGGATCATCTATATGTCAAAATGGTTTGTTTATAGATGAATGTGATATTGTAATTAGGATCAAAAATTTTAAATTACAAGGATACGAAAAATATGTGGGAAGTAAAACTGATATATGGTTTACTAAATGGTTTTCATTTTTAGAAAATCCTATTAAAAACGAATTATTAACTAATAATACTAAAATATGGCTTCCTATTTTAGATCCAGAATTACCAATAATTAATAGTTCATTAAAAGTAGTAAATCACTATATGTTTACTAATAATTTTCATCATAAAAAAGTTGATTTAAATTTACATAAACAACTGAAAATAGAAGCAGGAGTAGATAATTTAACTTTTTTATCAGAAGAAGAACTATTATATTGTTTATCTAGTATAGGATTAAACGAAAATTTAACATATACTAAAAGTGGAGTAAATGTATTTCATCCTACCACTTATTTGTACGCAATACTTTTATCTTTACAAAGATTTCCAAAGCACAAAATTTATATTACTGGATGTGATGGTTTTGAAAAGGGATATTATTGGAATTTAAATGAATCTAAAAGAAATGATAAGACTTGGCCTCATCAATACCAAAAAGAAAATTTATATATAAAAAAGTTGATATATTCTAGTAAAATTACGTTTTTACAATAAACCATTTTTAATAACGTAACTACTTACTTTTGGTATAATTTCTGTTATTTCCGATAATTTAAATTGTTTGTTTCTAGATATTATAATACCATTATCATCAAATTCTATTTCAAATTTAGGATACTTTGTAGCCCAATTTTTAAGATTATCTAAATCATTTTTATATCCTTTTCTAGAACTATCTAATCCAGAAGGAAAAAAACAATTTAATAAACTATAATTTTTTATATAACAAGGTGAAAATGCACTGTATTGAAAATAATCTTTTAATGAACGTATAGGAGATGGCATTTTGGTTACTGCAAATGGTCTATTTGATTGTTTTACTGTAAAACCATACGATAATTCAAATTCATTTGTTTCTTTAGAAATATATGGTGATAATCTAAGATTAAAAATTTGATTATTGTGTTTATCTTTTATTCTATAGACCAAAGATAAAAAATCTTCTGGACAAAATTCGTGTGGTGATTTGGTTATATATAAAAAGGTTTCAGTCGTATATCCATTGTCTTTACAATTAAAATATAATTCGTATTGGTTACTTAACTCATTGTTTAATACTTCTAATAAACATAAATATGTATCAATAGTATAATGAATCATTTTACTTTCAGGTAAATGTTCTAATAATCTATATTCTAAATATGGATTGAAATTTATGTTTTCATATTTTTTAATAAAATAATTAAATGTGGTAAGAAATTTTACACAATCCATATAATCAGTAACTCTGTATACTCTTTTAGAAAGCCCCATATATAGTATTTATAAATTAAATGAAAATCAGCTTTTATTGTGATATTGATATACCAAATTATTTAAATGATCCAAATTATTACAAATATCTACATGGAAGACATAGTGCTACTGGATATTATTATTGGATACTTAAAAATCATGGACTTGATGTTCATTTAAATCATCCTAATCCAGATGTAATAATATTTCATTACGATAATAAAGAACACATTAAACAATTCAACTGTAAGAAAATACAGATTGTAACAGACCGTCCTATTGTGGATAATTGTGATTATTATATTGCAGCTAATCAAAGCTTTTTTAATAAAATTAATGATGCTGATGTTATTCGTAGATACGGAATAGAAAATACTCTTAATACATGGGTTTTTAATAAAGAAAAATGGAGATTTGTACATTATCCACCTACTTTTGGAGTTAAAGAATGTACACCATCCTTTCCACCAACTAATTTTAAATTTGTAGGAAGGAAACATACCAATATAAAAGAACTTTACGATCCTGTGTTTATACATAATTGTAAAAAATTAGGAATTAATTTAATTTTTGACTTTGAAAGTGATGCTAATGATGGTTCTGAAGATGTTTATTTTTGTATAAGGAATGTAACTGATTGCTGTGGAGTAACAAAAAAAAATAATAACTCTGGTAGGTATGGGCATCGCACTGCGAATCGTTTATATCAAGCATGGAAGATGAGAACCCCAACAATATTTAATAATTCACCAGAAATGGCAGCAATACGGACTAGTGAACACGATTTTCTAGTGGCAGACAATACAAATGAATTTATTTATCAAGCACTACGATTAAAAAATGATAAAAATTTATTTGATAATATGATATCTCATGCTATAATGATGGATAATATAAATCCTTATGTAAATATGACTATATTAGTCAATCAATGGAAAGATATTTTTAGAGAATTATGTCAACAATAACTATACACCTTTCATCTAGAAATTTTAGATACTATGAAAATAGTATTAAAGAAAGCTTTAAACAAAATTTAAAAGGATTGTCCGTTATAGAAATGTGTATAACGGAATTATGCACTAGAAAATGTGGATTTTGTCCTAGAGCAGATAGTAATATATACAAAAATCAAAGACTATTCATGTCTATGGATACTTTATGTAAAATAGGACAAGAATGTAAAGAAAATAATTACGAAGGAGATTTTCACTTTTCAGGATTTGGTGAATCATTAACTAATCCTCAATTTTTTGATTTAATTAAAAAATTAAGAGAATATTTACCAAATAATCATATAGCTTTAACTTCAAATGGAGATTTATTGAATCCCGAAGTTTGTGAAAAGATTTATAATTCTGGAGTAAATCATATTATCATAAGTTGTTATGATAGTCCTAATGCTTATGATAAATTTGATGAAATGTTATCTAAAATAGGAAAATCCTATGATATTAGAAAACTCTGGATAGCTCCAGATAAAACATTAGAAGATTTAGCTAGAGAAAACAAATTTAACAATAGAAGTGGTGCGGTTTCTACTATTAATTTTGATGAAAATAAAGAAAAATTTAAAAATAATCCATGTTATTTACCTTTTTATAAATTGGTATTAGATTATAATGGAGATGCATTGTTATGCTGTAATGATTGGTACAGAAATCATAAAGGATTTGGTAATATTCATACACATACTTTAAAAAACATTTGGATGTCTGATGAATTTACAAAGGTTAGGAACAATCTTAAACAAGGTATAAGAAGTGGACCTGCTTGTTCTGGATGTAGTATAGAAGGTGATTTATTGGGAGAAGAGAGTGTTAAAATTTTAAATGAGTAATTTAAATGTATATATTGGTTGGGATAGTAGGGAGCCTAAAGCTTATGATGTGTGTGTTAAATCAATTTTAAAACACACATCAAAGAAAATTAATATATATCCTTTAAAATTAAAAGAATTTCGTAATTTTGATTACTATACTAGACCAGATGATAAATTGTCATCCACAGAATTCACATTTACTAGATTTTTGGTTCCTTATTTAAATTGTTATAGTGGTCATGCAATATTTTGTGATTGTGATTTCTTGTTTTTAGATGATATAACAAAAATATTTGATATGGCTGATGAAGAAAAAGCCATACAATGTTGTAAACACGATTATAACCCTACTTCTGAATTTAAAATGGAGGGGAAAAGACAATATTTGTATCCAAGAAAGAATTGGTCATCATTAATGTTGTTTAATTGTGGACATGAAGCAAATAAACCGTTAACTAAGGAATTAGTTAACGCAGAATCAGCACAATATTTACATAGATTCCAGTGGCTTGATGACAATTTAATAGGTGATATACCTATTGAATGGAATTGGCTTGTAGGATGGTATAAAGAAGGCGTAAATGGGTATCCTAAAGCCTTACACTATACAGAAGGTGGTCCTTGGCATAAAGGGTATGAAAATTGTGAGTATTCCGAATTATGGAATCAATATTCTACCTATGAATAAAAATGTATTCAAATCTGAACGAGATAAATCCAAATATTTTCTAGATAGGAACGAAAATTTAGATTTAAAATTAAAAAATTATATAGAATCGTTAGTACATTTTTCTGAAAAGAACTACAATCTATATCCAGATAAATTAGAAAAGGCTTATAATACATTTCAGTCTTTTTTGGAAGTAGATAAATCAGAAATAGTATTTACTAATGGTAGCGAAGAAGGACTTAGATTAATTTTTAATACAGTTTTATCAAAAAATGATGTTGTAGTAAAATGGGAACCTACATTTGGTCTTATTAATCTATATATAAATCATGCACAAGCCAAATCAATTGATGTAGGATTTAAATTAGTTCATCATACCTATAAATTCAATCAATATAAATCAAATTTTTCACCAAAAGTATTTTATATATCATCTCCAAATTCTCCTACAGGAAGTGTTTTTGATAAAAATGAATTAGTTAAGTTATTAGATAAACATAAAACAAGTTTGTTTGTATTGGATGGTGCTTATGTGGATTATGATCAAGATTTTTATTTAGATTTATACAAATCCAGAAACAATATAATCATTGTTCGAACCTTTTCTAAAGCATGGGGAATAGCGGGTTTACGGTTTGGATACTTTTTAACAAAAAATGTTAAATTACAAAATTCTAGACCAAACTATGCACCAAATAATATAGCTATTGATGTTGCATTAAAGTTATTATCTGATCAATCATGGATTAAAACTTCTATTGAAAGATGTGAAGAATCTAAATTAGAATTAATTATTTTTTTTAGATTATACGATATAGATTTTATCAAAACTATAGGAAATTTTATAATTTTTGAATCGAATAAAATTAATATAGAATTTTTATATATGTTTATGTATTTTAAAACAATACAAATTAACAAAAAACATTATATTAAAATATCTATACCAGATATAGATGATGTGAATATCGTAATAAATCTAATAAAAAACTGTTTAATGATGGTTTAAGAAGTGAAAACTTTGACCAGCGGTGTATTGAACACCATTATATGTAATCCACGATTTAGATCCATTATATCCGATAGTAAGTACACATTCATTTGTAATTTTATATGCTTTATCGTATACAGTTAAAGTATAATCTAAATGAACTGTTTCAGCAGAAGCATTTCTATCACTATCTATACCACCATTAAATCCTCCAATTGATATATTTTTACCATTTGTACTAGTAACAGTTACTCCGTTACATATTACTATAAATCCTTGATTTCTACCATCAATTATATCTATGTCAATTGCACCATTATCATTCGTAGCATATTCGGAATAACTTTCATCAGTAAGTGAATTGATTTTAATTCCAATATACAGTCTTTCTGTTAAGAGTAAGCCAGCAGCAGGTAACATAATATATTATACTGTAATATCTCCACCTAAGAACCATTCATTTGCTGCGATTTTAATACAAACAGCACCAGACCACTGACCAATAGTGCGTATTCTATTGGAATTTGCTCTTAAAGTAACTCCAGCAGCAGCAGTAAATACTATTTGAGCTGTTCCCTTTTGAATAACAATAATTTGTGTACCAATTCTATGTCCTACTAAATCACTAGGTAGATAACATATTACAGATACCCCAGAGTTATCAAACATTACTATGTTATTACTATCCGTTGATGCTAATGTTGTATCAACGCTAACAGTTCTTATGTTGGTATCAATAAAATCATTTGTTATATTACCAGCAACCCATGCTTGTTGAACATCAGAATATTTTAATAATTGATTAGGAGCTTTAATAGTAGGATCTTCAATAAATTTACTTTCTAAATATCCTTTATTAACTGCGTGCATTGCGTCCGTAGGAGCATTTGCTAATTGTAAATAACCACTAGTCATTATATCACCAGAAAGATGAACAAATCCACCTCCACCAACTCCAGGGTTATTAATATAATTTTTAATATTAGAAGATAAAGCAGTTAATGCATTACTAACCCAAAATTTGGGAGTAGCATGTAAATCTAATACAGGAGCACCAACTAATGATAAATAACCAGACATTTGATCACCAGATAAATGTACATATCCAGTAGCTGAGTCATTAAAATATAATGGATTTATAGAAAATTTACCATTTCTATAAATTAAAGAAACATCATCAGCAATTGGAGTAATTCTAGCATAATTATTTATATTATCTGGTCCTGCTTCAGAACTAAGCATGTATGTTATACATTCAGTGCTATTAAAAAATAAATCATATTTAATAGCAGATGGACTTGGATTAGTAGTATCAATTGTATTTTGATTTCCTAATAAACTACCACCAACTGTAGTTCCATCTCCAATAAAAGCTCTTTTTACATCAGTAGAATAGCCAACCTCACCAGATTCGAATGTAATGTTGCGTCTTTCTCCATCTGGACCTCTACGAAGCCTAATAATTGCATCAATTTGATCAGCCATAATCTTATTTATATCATTGCTTGGAGGATAGCAAGTTTTGCATATAAATCAGTAATTTTTGTTTGTAAGTCTGTATATGTATACTTTGTAAATATAGGATATCGTATTAATGTATTTTTATTTACATCTGCGCTATCATATCCTAAAATATAAGTAATATCAGAAGTTTTTTGATAAATTATATCACCTTCAATAGCATTAGAAGGTATTGCATCAACAGAAACTATATAATTTTTATTAGATACTGGATTCCCACCTAATGTAACACCATCACCAATATACATTCGTTTTTTATCAATAACATAAATCAATTCACCTTCATCAAAAATTACTAATTTTCTTTCGGAATCAAATCCTCTTCTTACTTTGATTTTTGCTATTTTACGATCAATCATAATTATTATTTAATTTTATATTCCTATAATAGTAATAAAAGCTGATAATGCATTAGGTTCCCAAGAACTACCTGCCCAACCATTTCTAATATCACAAGATGTTAATGTAATATTTGATACAGACATGGCAGCAGTTCCTGTTGGAATTGCATTTATAGATAATATTTTAGTAGTAAATGCTTTTGGATAAGTAAATTTTTTTGTTTGTATTGAATTTGTATTGAAATACATAACACCAGTTTGGAGAACAGCATTTCCTAAGCTAATATAAGACCCATCTGTTACTGAAACAGTATCAGGCACACTCTTTATGGTACTAGCTTTCCATGTTAATGTACTTCGATCATATATAAGATATTGCCCATCAGTAGGATTACTTGGTTTTTCTATAAAATTTAATATGCTAGTAGTTGTTTGTACAGTTTTAAGTGCCTTAATACATGGTAAAAGAGCTACGTTACGAGGACGGGTTTCTGTTCCTCCAGTTAATGCTGTGCTGAATGTTTGAGGAGTTCCAGCACCTGTATTATACATATCTATAAATGGCCCCGCACTACCCCCACCACCACCAATGATATTATGTGAGTGAGATTTAAACTCTTCAGTCTGAGTACTACCAAAAACACGGGGATCTACTCCATTGTTTTTATCGTTTCCAGCACCATTATCCCATCCACGAATAAATTCACCACGAAGATCGGGTAAAATAAATTCAGTTCCTCCATTAAGTAATGATCCGTATGTAGTTCCTAATACTACTGCTAATTGTGGATAATCATTAATTTTTTTACTAGTACCGTTACATTCTAAATACCCAAGAGGAGGTGAAGACGCAGCAAACCATAGTACCGTACCAATTTGGACACTATCAGCAGTAACTCCAGTATTAGAAGAATCTATAGGCTTCCATTGATGCGCTATATCATCATAGGTTAATACTTGTCCATTAGTAGCTCCTCCACTAGTTAATTTATCCAATTTAACTGAATTTACTTTTACGTCAATAACCCCTTTTGTTGTAATTGGTGAACCTGATACTACCAATGAACTATCGGATGATGACATTTCTATTTTATTAACTGTACCAGAACTAGTTGTTTGTCCTATATAAGTAGCTAATTGTTGAGCAGTAACTTTGTATGTATTTCTATTATTTCCTGTAATATCTTGTGATATAGGAAAATATCCATCAGGTAAAACGGCAATTGTTGATGGTAGACTGATTATTTTTGTTCCCATTAAAGTATTTATTAAATTTGATCTCTATCGATTGTATCAGGAGTATCAGTCAGAACATTATCTTCAAATGCTATATTATCTAAGTCAGTTGCAATATGACTTTTATTTTCTGGTGAATTCCAGTCTGCTATTTTTGTTGAAATGGTATTCATTAAATTTTCTAAATTATTCAATTTACATTCATACTCATTTAAATTAATTAAATTATTATTTTTGTCTATTATAAGTACACATTTATTAGTTTTATTATATAATAAATCAAATAAAACTCCATGTTCTGGTATAGTATTTTTATATACTATATGATTTTTGGATGCTGCATCGTTACCACCATAAGTTCTATTATCACCTACATATAATCTATCTTTATCAGTTATATAAACAGGTTCTCCTTCCTCAAAAACTACCTTTGGTCTTTGTGAATTTTTTCCTTTTCTAATTTCTTTAATCCTATTTATAACTTGTACTTTTTTCATATTTTACCATTTAATACAATATATTAAAGCAATGTTTTTTGGTCTGGTTTCAATACCACCACCAATATTATTTCCTTGCAACAAATTATCACTATTTACCGTTCCTGCCCAAGCAGCAGGAGTTCCAGTGTTTTGCCATTGTGATAATGTTGTACCACCAGTCTCTACTAAACTTTTATTTCCTGTACTAGCATGTTGGTGAGTTTTGATTAAATCTTCTTGTATATTTCCTAAAGATCTACCATAATCTAATGAACTTGAATTTGTACTAGTTTGTAAACCTCTTACAAAATATCCTCTTAAATCAGGTAATTTGAATTTAGATAATACTGAAGGCGTTCCATATGTATATCCAATTATATCGAATAAATCACCATAATCAGCTATATCATATTCATATCCATTACACTCAAACCAACCATGAGGTAATTTAACCAATGGACCAGGAAACATCAAAATAGAACCAACAGGCATTACATTTCTATAAGTATCCGTTCCATTTGGTGTTTTAATTGTTGGATTTGTTGCTATAGAAGAAAGTCTTAAATTAGCTATATTGACTTCATTAGTTTGTGTATTAATCCATAATGGAGAATCATTTTCATTTGTAATTCCACTTGATTTAATATATAAATTATTAGGACTAGATTTTTTTACATAAATTGAAAATAACTTATTAGCACCAAAATTAATTTCATAATCAGAAGCAGTTTCAATTAAATTTATTTTTCCTATAGTTAATGCATTTGGTGCAGATAAAGATAATGTATTAGAATTTTCAGGAATATATACATCATTTATATTGCCTCCACTTAATAGTTTAACATTTCCTGCTACACTCAAACTACCAGTAGTGGACATATCTCCACTTAATGATAATTTATTGGTAATATTTAAATTTGTACCTACATTAATTGCTTTATCTACTGTTAGATCACCAAAAACTTGCGCTCCGTATCCAGATCCAGCTAGATTTAAAGATGTTTTTGTTCCTTGACCGTCATATACAATTTGTTTTATATTAGGATTTGTAATATCTATACTATGAGGTAAATGCAATAATCCTCTAAATGTAGTTGATATTCTTTTTCCTACTAAATTTGGTGCGGTATCTTCTGCCATAAAGGTATTTATTCGATGGGATAAATGTTTAAACCATGTTTTAGATCAACCCATGTTTTTAAATTTTTTAATCTCACTTCTGATATACTTAATAGATTTACTTCAAATTGATACAATTTATTAAATAAACGATTAATTACATTTGGTTCAACCAATTCGTTATCATTTATGAATGAATTATATTCTAAATCCATATCTAATGTATTGATTTCTTCATCAGTCAAATAGATATAATCTTTATAGGTTAAATCACCGTACTTATTATATTCTGCATAAAATCTACCCTTTAAATTATTTTTAAATTGTATTATATTTTGAAATAATTTATAAAATTCTTTATTTAAAACACAAGATTGATTATATTCAATATTTTCAAATTTAATGCTATTGTAATTATAATAAGGTATATTAGAATTTCTTAATACTGTTACATAATTATTCACTTCATTTAAATGAGATACGAAATTATTTCCTAAAAGAAATAAATCGTCTTTATTTTCATTAGATTCTAATATAAAAATATCTTTTATACTAAAATCAGCAGCATATAATTCAGAAAAATTCCATAATCTATCTCCCACATCATCCCAATTAATATCTATGATATCCCATATAAATGCATCTTCTGGAAAAAACCTATCTCTATCAAAAACTGCAAATGATTTTTCTGGTTTACTAAAAAACTTTTTATACACAGTGCTATTTGTAGTTACATAAAATATATTAGAATCTTGTTTAGACAATTCCATTCTATTAAATGAACCATCAGTAGCTTCGAATAATTTATCTTCAAAAATTACAGTATTTAGTAATTTAAATTTACTATCATATTCAAAATGACCATAATATATATTATTTGTATCTTGGCTATTTTTATATAAAACATAAACATGATCGTTCATTGATCTATGTCTTATATCTAACACTTCGTAATTTTTTTGTGGATCTAATCTTAAAGTTAATTTCCAAACTAAATTAGAATCATATATTTTAATAGCATTATTGCCAGAATCATACACCCACAACTCGTCATATCTACACCCAACAACGCTACATCCATTAAATTTATTTTTTCGATCTATATCACCATAGCCACCTATAGTTTCTACTAAAAATGCTTTATTTTGAAATACAGCATCATTAGTATAATAAGAAGATATATCATATTTAAATACTTGACCAGTTCCATTTATTTTAGAATCGGTTATATACAAAAATTTACCATTATGTGTGATATCTTCTAAATTTATACATTTTTCTTGTGAATAATTATCAATTACATTTGTATAAAGAACAAATTCAGCACCAGATAATTGACCATTTGTTACGGTACTAGTTAAAGCCATTAAATGGGTGCTTGATATACCTATAATGCTTACTCCTTTTCCATTTACGAACGGAATTACTACAAATCTTTTAATTCTATCAAATTCTCTGTATGTAATATATTCTGGTATATTAGCTATAGGTTTGAAAGAAAATTTAGCATTATTAATTTTACTTGGTAAACGAGGATTCCATTTAAGTTCATTAGTACCTATTAAATTTCCTAATGTATTCACATTAGTATCAGAAGGGACATCAGTATCTCCTATAAACATTTTACTATACATATAAATTAAATTATAATGTAAGTATTCTATTTTTGTGTTCAACACGTTAAAATTAACCAATTCATTTGGTTGAATCAAGATTTCATCTAATGAATAAGGTAAAGTCAAACCATCATTTATAAATCTATCTTTAAAAAATGATGATTTGTAATAATCTGCTGAATATTGACTAGTTGGATTTGATAATAAAATAGAATCTGAATCATAATACTTTCCAGTATATACATTTTCACTATCATCAATATTAAAATATCCAACATAATCGGTTAAATTATCCGATTGTTTGAATTCTCCTCCAGAAGTATAGTTAAATTTCGTTTGCATTAGGATGATAATCTAAATTCTATGTTGTTTATAGTTGTCGTTATTGGTAATGTTTTCTTTAACTTCTCAATAATTATACTCTTCAATTGATCTTGTAAATTTGAGTTAGTTATTTGAGAATTTTTAATAATAATATTAACTTTATTACTCTTATTACCAGTTGTGTCTAATTTAAATTGTCTTTCTATTCCATCTAATTCGTTTCTTTGATCGCAAGGCAAAGAAACAATTAAATCTTTCATATCTATTCCTTTATAAACCAAAAAATCAATTTCATTATTGTTTAATGCTTTATTATACAATCTAAATTGTTTTATACTTGAATTATTAATATAATAATAATTTGGTTGTTTTAAATATTTTTCTAAATTTATATTATTGTAAAAATAGGTATTTCCTATAGAAATATTATCATTCAATAAGTCTTGAAATATATATTTGCCTTTTTGTATATTAACTGTCTTTATTTCTCTTCCATCACAAAATACCGATATCGATCCTTGTACACCATCTAATCTAAAAGCAAAATGATGTGATTCGTTTTTAAATAAAGCGATATCAATTGGTATTTCTACAATTAATCGATCTTTGTTATTATAAACATTCTTAAGAATTACTTTAAAAGTAAGATTATTAGTATTTTTATATGTATTTTTTAAATAATCATAATTAGTTAAATTATAATTTACTCTTTTTGTATTTCCATAAGGGATATATTGTCCTGTTAATCCAACTAATCCCACATAAGTGACATCCTTTATAGATTCATCAAATTTAGCTAAGAATAATTCTCCAGTTCTTATATTTTGTAGTTCATTTTGAACTCTACCTAATATTATTGGATATGAAACTAATCCAGTATTCGTATACTCTCTTATTATATCAATTTTTAATATATCAATTGGATTATCTGGTAATATCAATAATTGATTAAAAACGCTATTTGCTGGAGTTATTGTTGTGGTGTATTGTAATATACGATCTTTAGAAAATTTAGATATTCTATTACTATTATGAACTACATAATAATTCATATCATCATCTAGAATGAAATCTCTTATTTGTGTTGAACTAGATAAATGTATTACATTAATTTTCCTATCATACGATTCCTGCACTAATTTTGTATTATCTAATATGTATAATACACTATCATTAATAAATTGTTTAACAGCAAATCCAGTAAATCCATATATTTCCTCTCTATATTTCATAATAGAATTAACAGGATAACCAGTAATACCATGAGATGGTATATTAATTCTTACAGAAGAAACTATTTCTGTTATAGTGTCATACTTGATTGTAGTTCCAGAAGTATCTCTTAAAAAATATATAGAATCTTTATCACTATACATTGATATGTAAGATTTGTTGGTTTCTCCTAAAGAATCATACAAAACTACATTAGAATTAAATTTTGTTATTAAAGGTATCATATTTTATTCTATGGTAATTGTATGAAATACATCCAAATGATCAGTTCTGTATAAATCTTTAATAATTGACCCACCAATTATAGATTCATATTGTAATGAAGCAGTATCTAATAATTCAAAATTAGTATTATATGTAAATACATTAACACCATCTTGAATTGTTATAATAGGTGTTATTTTTTGATCGTTTAATAATGCAATTCCACTGTCAGTTAAATTTCCAAAAATTTGATGACCAAATCCAGAACTCCAATCATCTGATCTTAACCAAAACGAAAACGTAAATTGATGTGTATCATTTATTAGATTATAATTTGGTATTAATGAATAAGAATTACCATCCATTATGTATTCTATATCATTAACATCTCCTGTAATATAAATGTCCGAACCCTTTGTATTTTTTAAGAACAATCCATTTTGAACTAAAAATTCATCTATAGTAGATAATATTTGATTTACATAATTATTACCTATTCTATGATAAATGTATTCGGTGTTGGGTGATATGATTAAATCACTTTTTTTATCAAAAAAACTTATCCCATATAATGCAGATTTTATGGTTTGTGGTGTTCCAGCGACTTCTTCTGTTAAGTTATTAAAAATATACGGAACATCATAATACTCAGAAGAGGATAATTCCTTTTTTAATAAAGTATTGATTGGTTCTTCGTATTTTAACGTAAAAGAAGTAGACAATGCAGACGCATAAGAAGTTTTCTCTGGTATATAGTATCGATCTAACCAAATAGTTTCTCCGTTTTTTCTTTTATATAACCAAGAACATAAATATTCTCCATAATAATTAGAAGTATCGTTTTTATTTTTAAATATTTTATCTGATAGATATGGATTTTCACCTGCTATAGATCCCTTGACATTCCATCCCAAATCATTTATATTAATTTGTTCATATGGATATAAACTTTCTGGTGTATAGAATACATTATACATGTCACCAACCATTTTATAATCAGCATTATAAAATTCATAACTTAATGTAATACCATAATCACCCTTTTCTTGCTCATTACCAGTAAATAATCCAGTATAAGTTCTATTATCAACATTTGGTACATTCGAATCATTTTTTTCTAAAAAATTTGATCTATGACTATAGTTTTTATGAGTTTTTTGATTTTTTAATGTTAATATATTACATTCTAATGTATCTCCTGTAATATAACTATATTGAGTGTTTAATAAATAATTATTTGATAAATTGTTTATACTTTTATTTGAATTTATCTCATATTGATTTTTATGTTCTTTTTCATAAGAAATCCAAGACGTATTAATTTTTGGATCTAAGACTTTTATATAAAAATTTACATTAAATGTATAATTATTAAACAAAGTTATATTTGATATTTTAGATAAAGTGTTATTTTCTAATCCTATTAGGTATTTCGTTCCATTTATAGTTTTAAATAAGCTTAATTTATTATTTTCTTCATCTAAAATACAATTTAACAAAGTTTTATCTGGATCATCAACTAATGAAAAATTAATAGATGTATTATTAATTGATAAGTAATAATAATTTTTATTTTTAGTTTTATGAAAAATTTTAGCACTACATCCATTGAATATAGTAATTTCAAATATTTTATCTAAAGGATCTGTAAATTTTTCGTCTTTAGTAGTAAATATTATATCTTTATTCGAAGTATCTATAATAGAAGAAGATAAAGTAAGATACAATCCAGTATTATTATCTACAATAGATGAATTAAATTTCAATTCGTCTATTGTTTGAGATAGTTGTTTTATTTTAATAAAATTTGTAATTTTCTGTTTATCAGTTAGATACAAAGAAGAATAATTATTAATTTTTCTATCTATTAAATTTTCTAAATATTTTTCACGAAAAAACGACATTCCTTCTTCGGAATAATTTAAATATCCAATAAATTCTACATCATTATCTCCTTGATATGATGTAGATAATGGTACTATATTGGATTTGAAATCTAAAATCTCCACTAAATTATTTAATTTTAATGTTCAAAATGTCTCCCATTTTAGTATCCAAAGTTATAAATAATGGATTTTCTATATTATCAATAAGTTGAACACCAGCTACATCTATCCTAGAAAATTCACTATAAAATGAATTTTTAGATATTTTTATAGGGCATTGATAAACATAATCTTTACCATGTAAGAATTTCAAAAACAATGTAGGGTAATATATTACATTTTGGTTATTTATATCTGGATAATAAGTTTTATGTATCACATCTACTATAGTATTAGGAAATTTAAAGTTATAATTTTTAGTTAAAACTTCACTCCCATCATTAAAATCTATATCTAATTTTATTACTGGGTTAATTTGTGTATGAACCTCTGATATATCAAACGAAATTTCACTAACTCCTTTATAATATCTCATTGATTCTTGATATCCAATAGGAAGATCCCCATAATTTGATGATAGTTTAAATAATTTATTCATATTACCCAAAAGTTATTATTGATTCATCAGAATTTATTGTTATATTTGGAGTATTAATAAAATTTGTTACATCAATATTTGATATTACAATAGGTGAATTATTATCAAAAACATTATATAAAGAACACGTAACATCACTAATAATAGATCCATTATAATTAAATAATACTTTATATAAATACACAAATTCGTTTTGATCTTCTATAGCTGCAACAATTACATATTTATTATTTCTACTATTATAAGTTAATATAGGTTTATTTATTTTTCTTAATTTACCCACATTTTTTAAATTTTTATTAATAAAGGTATCTAATAAACTTTTTGTAATATTATCAAAATTAATTAAAGTTACAACACATGTATTATAATCTATTTTATATATAAAAGGTACGATAGAATAACTTTTAGAATCTATGTTATTACCTGATAATAAAACAATTAAACTATAATTTCTATCTTCAAATATAAATGGATTTGAAATATTTGTTAAAAATTTATATTCTTCTTTATATTTTATATAATTTTCACCAATTCCAGAATAAACATATTTACCATCTTGATATATTAATTTTTCAAATATAATATAATTATTTGTTTTTATCCAAAGAAAATCATTATATATATTAAAATCTAATACATTATTATATAATTCTTCTTTTATATCTGTATACTTATTATAAAACGCATCTTCTAATTTAGAAGATAATTCAGAAACATCTCCAGTTATTACATCTTTTATATAAATTTTACCATATGAATTTCTTATATCATACGAATTTAAATTATCATCTTCAGATGAAGCATATAAAATAGTTTTATTAGTTTCAATAGTTTGATTTATTATAAATTTAGTATTAGATTCAAAATTATGCTTATTATGTGGATTTTCTTCTATAATTGAACCTCCATCAAATTCCGCATACTTTATAGAAGATAAAATATAATTATAATTAAAATTAGGATTAAACCCAGTAGCATGTATACCACGCTCCATTATTCCATTTGTAATATTTCCTATACCACCTTCAATTAAATTATTATAATAATATTCTGATGACCATAAATTTGGTTTAACCCATTCTGGATTATTAACTAATACTTTTTCTGGTAATGGTGTATTATTTGAATATGTTATTGGACCTCCATTAAAATCTTCATATACTATAGACGAAATTCCAATTACAGTTGTATTATCTACTATATTTTGTTTACTTTTTGGTTTAAATAAACTAAATTGATTGCCATATATATCTGTTGTCCATTTAGTTATAATTCCTTTATTATATAAATTTAAAAAATTACTTTTTAAACCTTCTTTTCCAAAATAAATAGAATCCTTTAATTGATTTCTAGAAAAATATGCATAAAAATCTTGATTATAAGGAGTTGTATATACATCTCCTTCTGTATATCCTAAACTATAATTATTTATTGATTTAGAATAATCTGATATATGTATTAATGGATACTCATAATCAAAACTTTTTGTTAACCCAACTGTATTTCCATATAAATTAGGATCTGGAAATATATATAATTTATTTGGTTCTAATTTTGACTCATCAACCTTATATCTCTTTTCAGGAACAGAAAAATATAATATACTATTCTTCTCTGGTGTGAAAAATAATCCAATTCTTCTACATGATTGTAAATCAGACTCTTCTTCTATAGAAGCAGTTGTAGGAAAATGCCTATTTAATAAATTTCCAGACGGATTATCAGCTTTAAATAAAACAGCAGATGTTATATCAGTTATAGTACTACCAGTAGCTATATAATAAAAATCTGAACCTATATATTTTTTGATTAAATCATATCTTAATTGAATTAATCGAGTGGCCTTTGGCTTATTTTCATTTACTAAATTAAATAACCTATCATCTGGTTTACAATTTAAATTTACTTTATTTAAATCATAATTAATGGTGAAGTTTTTACCGAATTCAGTTAAAAATACATATACATTATCAAATAACTGATTTCTTATAGCTTGATCTATATTAATGAATATATTTGCGTCAATTGCATTTAAATTTGCAGAAAATAATTGTTTTCTTATATCGGTTTTAACATCATATGTATCATATCCACTTAAAGGATTATTATCCAAATAACTGGTGTAAATATCATATAATTCTTCAATTTCTATATCTAAATCCTTTAATAAATCATTTTCATTTACTAAAGGTTGATACGTGGATACTTCTAATGCGTCAGAAAATATAACATCAGTTATAGTTTCAAAAATAGAATGATTTATACTATTTATAGTACCTTTTTGTTTATTTTTTTCTAATTTAAATTTTAATTTTTCTCTCTTTTCTGAATAAAAATTACAAATTTCTATAATTTTTTTAGAATAAAATGGTAATACGACATCTAATTCGGTTTCATCTGTATAATCTATGTTAGATATAAATCTTTTTTCCTCTAGAGTAGTATATTTAATTGTTATTTCTTTAATTAATTCCAGATATCTTTCTTGAATTGTTTGATTTATTTGTGTTTTTGTATTATTTTTGATTTCTCCCCATACTTTAATATACTCTATATATAAATTATTGGCTTGTAATGGAGATATATCTGAATTTGTGTATTTTAAGAAATCAAAAAACGAAAATGGAGCATATAAATCCAAATAATCTTTAGATTGAGTATTGGGATTTACTATGGAATTTAACGGCAGTATTTCTGTAAATACAAAAGAATCTAACACATAATTATTTAATGATGCCTAATCCTTTTGCTAAAGCATAGTTGATAATGTTTTCTTTTACTGTATCCCATTCTTCCTTAGATACCACGTTTTCGGATATTGTGGTTTGTTCATCAGACCAATTTATAACTCCTTCTGTTTGTGTATTATCATAACCAGTCAAATATTCATAAAAAGAATAATATCTAGGAATAAAACTAGTGTTTAATACTTCAGGAAGAGATAAATTCCATCCCCAATTATAATTTAATCCACTTAATGCAAAAGTACGATTAATCGGATCAATATATGTCATATAATTGGATGCTACTGATAAACTAGTATTTAATAAAGAATAATTTTCACTAAATTTTTCAAAAGCCACTATATTATTTCCAGCAGTTAATACTGTGGTAAAGAAATCCAATTCTTTGCCTCTATTTCCTCCATAAATAGGTGTACCACCATTTTCTATTATTTGATCATTATTATATCCTTTATTATTAAAATTTTCAGCAAATTTATTTCTACTTCCTTTTAATTTGGAAAATTTTATAGAAAATATATCAATTAATCTCTTCAATTCTGCTGGATAAGCCAAATCTCCATTACCAAATGTATAATATGTTTCATCTAACATAGCATACATTGATTTTAATACAGAAACATTACATGTATCGATATTAGCTATATTATCACTAAAATTTGATATTCTTTCGTATATTAATTTTCCTAAATAATTCGGATTTGACGATAAAGTACCGATAAAAGTTTCTATTAATTTAAATACAGAATCTCCTTTATCTAATAAAAAGTCTTGAAATCTATACGAATTTAATTGTTTGATTGGATCAAAATTTTCATTTACTTTTCTTAAATCATATTGACCAACATTAGCATCATATATAGAAAATGAATTACTACTTCCATTTAAATTAAGTAATTTCTTTCCAAAAAGATGTTGAAATTTATTAATGTATTTAAACCCATTCCAATCTCCATATCCATTTATTTTATCTTGTATTATATTTGATGGTAGTGAAATAGATTGTAATGTTATTGATTGTACATTAAAATTTAATGGATCATTTGATAATGCATCAAAATAATGAATTTTTCTATTAATATTATCTATAACTAAAATTGTATTATCTGTAGTACAAGTAATACCTTCTAAATCGCTAATATAATTATTTAATTTTTTTGTGGAATTAGAACTTAAAGAAAAATTAATAATTATATT
>Ga0209084_1000735_pt1 | contig 30004 bp, 29 predicted proteins | sample C_130820_MF_Meta_FD_187309 | JGI IMG/M metagenome (GOLD analysis project Ga0209084, IMG submission 187309) | Freshwater microbial communities from Lake Croche, Canada to study carbon cycling - C_130820_MF_MetaG (SPAdes) (version 2) | ecosystem: Environmental > Aquatic > Freshwater > Lake... | reverse complement strand
CCGACGCCAAAAAGCGCTACAGCGCCGGCGTGTTGAAGTACAAGCAAATGGGCTACTGGATGCCCGATTACGTGCCCAAGGACACTGACACCTTGTGCCTGTTTCGTATTACTCCACAGGACGGCGTGGACCCGGAAGAAGCTGCTGCGGCCGTGGCCGGCGAGTCCTCGACCGCCACTTGGACAGTGGTTTGGACTGACCGCCTGACCGCCTGCGATAGCTACCGCGCCAAGGCCTACAAAGTCATACCCGTGCCCAACAATCCGGGGCAGTATTTCGCTTACGTGGCCTATGACCTGATCTTGTTTGAAGAAGGCTCCATCGCCAATATGACGGCCAGCCTGATCGGCAATGTGTTTTCGTTCAAGCCACTCAAAGCGGCGCGCCTGGAAGACATCCGCATCCCGGTGGCCTATGTGAAAACCTTCAAAGGCCCGCCCACGGGATTGATCGTGGAGCGTGAGCGTCTAGACAAGTTTGGCCGCCCCCTGCTGGGCGCCACCACCAAGCCCAAGCTGGGCTTGTCGGGCCGCAACTACGGACGTGTGGTCTATGAAGGCCTCAAAGGCGGCCTGGACTTTATGAAGGACGACGAGAACATCAACAGCCAGCCCTTTATGCACTGGCGCGACCGTTTTCTCTTCGTCATGGACGCGGTGAACAAAGCCAGCGCTGTCACGGGCGAGGTCAAGGGCAGCTACCTGAACGTGACCGGCGCCACCATGGAAGACATGTACGAGCGCGCCGAGTTTGCCAAAGACCTGGGCTCAGTCATCATCATGGTGGATCTGGTGATTGGCTACACCGCCATCCAGTCCATGGCCAACTGGTGCCGCAAGAACGACATGATCATGCACATGCACCGCGCAGGCCACGGCACCTATACACGCCAGAAAAACCATGGCGTAAGTTTCCGCGTCATCGCCAAGTGGCTGCGTCTGGCTGGTTGCGATCACCTGCACACCGGTACCGCCGTGGGCAAGCTCGAGGGCGACCCGCTTACCGTACAAGGCTATTACAACGTCTGCCGCGACAGCTACACCAAAACCGACCTGCCGCGTGGCTTGTTCTTTGACCAGGACTGGGCCGATCTGAAAAAAGTGATGCCGGTCGCATCGGGCGGCATCCATGCCGGGCAAATGCACCAGTTGATCGACTTGTTCGGCGACGATGTGGTGCTGCAGTTTGGCGGCGGCACTATTGGCCACCCTATGGGCATCCAAGCGGGCGCAGTCGCCAACCGCGTGGCCCTCGAATCCATCGTGAAAGCACGCAACGAAGGGCGCAATATTCTGGAGGAAGGCCCGACCATCCTCAAGCAAGCAGCGCAAAGCTGCACACCGCTCAAAGCGGCTTTGGATACCTGGGGCGAGATCAGCTTTAATTACCAAAGCACCGATTCAAGCGACTACATCGCCACGCCTGCCACCGCCTAAGACCCACACGCTGCAAGGAGAAACACACCATGATGACCAACCCGACCGGCCGTTTGACGCAAGGCCAATTCAGTTTTCTGCCCGACCTGACGGATGCCGAGATCACGCTGCAAATCGAGTACGGACTGCGCAAAGCCTACGCCTGGAGCGTGGAGTACACCGATGATCCGCACCCGCGCAACACCTATTGGGATATGTTTGGCAACCCGATGTTCGACTTGCACGACGCCGCCGGTGTGATGCAGGAGCTCAAGGCCTGCCGCGCCGCCTTCCCCAACCACTACATCCGCATGATGGCGTTTGACTCCACCCGTGGCGTGGAAACCATTGCGATGAGTTTTATCGTGAACCGTCCGAAAAACGAGCCGGGCTTTATGCTGGAGCGCCAAGAGGTCAATGGGCGTTCACTGCGCTACAGCACACGCGGCTATGCGGCCAACCATCCTGAAGGCGAGCGTTACAAAGGCTAAGCCTTTGCGACCCTGCATCCAGGCACTAAGCGACCATGAACGCACCGTCGTATTCCATTCCCGGCAGCACACCTGCGGCCGCCAGCAGCCGTGGCGTCCCAGTCGCAGCGGAAGAACAAGCCGACAACACCGCCGGCGCGCGCTCGGTGGCCGAGGTGTTGGAAGGCTCGCAGGTGGAAGCGGTGTTACAGGAGCTAGACCGCGATCTGGTGGGCCTGGTACCCGTGAAAGCGCGTATCCGGGATATTGCCGCCCTGCTGGTGATCGACAAGCTGCGCGTCAATCTGGGCCTCACTAGCCAGGCGCCCAGCCTGCATATGTGCTTTAGCGGCAACCCCGGCACCGGCAAAACCACTGTGGCCAGCCGCATGGCGCAGATCCTGCACCGGCTGGGCTTTGTGCGCAAAGGGCACCTGGTATCGGTGACGCGCGACGACCTGGTGGGCCAGTACATTGGCCACACCGCGCCCAAAACCAAAGAAGTACTCAAGCGCGCCATGGGCGGTGTCTTGTTCATTGACGAGGCCTATTACCTGTACCGCCCCGAAAACGAGCGCGATTATGGCCAGGAAGCGATCGAAATCCTGCTGCAGGTGATGGAGAACCAACGCGACGATCTGGTGGTGATACTTGCGGGCTACAAAGACCGTATGGATACGTTTTTCCAGTCTAACCCCGGCATGAGCTCGCGCATCGCTCACCACCTAGACTTTCCCGACTACGCGGTGGGTGAGTTGCTGCACATTGCGGGCATGACGCTGGCGCAGCAAAACTACCGCTTTGGACCGGGCGCGCAAGAAGCTTTTGAGCAGTACCTGGGCCTGCGCATCCAGCAGCCGCACTTTGCTAACGCCCGCAGCGTGCGCAACGCGCTAGATAGGGCCCGCCTGCGCCAGGCCAGCCGACTATTTGCCGATCGCCAGCGCATCCTGAATGCGGATGACTTGACGACAATTGAAACGGATGACATTCTTGCCAGCCGGGTTTTCCAAAAATCGTGACCTTAAGGACCGCACCATGCTTCGAGCCCTGATTTTTGATGTCGACGGCACGCTTGCTGACACGGAGTCTACGCACCGCGCAGCTTTTAACCATGCTTTTTCCGAAGAAGGCATGGACTGGATCTGGGACGAGGCGCTCTACACCGAGTTGCTCGAAGTATCGGGCGGCAAGGAGCGTATCGCCCACTACTGGCGGCGCATGCGGGGCGGCATTGTGGGCATCGATGCCCATGCCTTGCAAGACACGATCGCCCGTTTACATGAGCTCAAAACCGCCGCCTATGAAGGCATGGTCAACGATGGGCAGGTGGGCCTGCGCCCGGGTGTGCTGTCACTGATTGAGTCGGCCCATGCGCAGGGCCTGGCCCTGGCTATTGCCACTACCACCTCACCAGTCAATATTGGTGCGCTCTTGCGCAAAGCCATCGGACCGCACTGGCGCGCGTTGTTTGGCGTGGTGGAGGACGCCTCCACGGCGCCCATCAAAAAGCCCCATCCGCAGGTCTACCAGCAAACCCTACAGCGTATGGGCATGGCCGCTGCGGCTTGCATTGCATTCGAGGACTCGGGCAATGGCCTCAAAGCGGCCCTGGCCTCTGGTCTGCCCACTGTCATTACGCCTAATCGGTTCACGGCACACCACGATTTTGCGGGTGCCATGCGCGTTGTGCCAGACCTGGCAAGCACCACGGTTGCCGATCTGCGAATCTGGCACGCCCAGGTCAGCGCCACTTGATTCATTGAAAGCCTGCCATGCCTTTGTCCGCCCGTTCCCAGCATTCGACGCTGACCCAATTTCTTATTGAGGAACGCCGAAAGTTCCCCAGAGCCAGCGGCGATTTCAATGCGCTGATTTTGGACATTGCCCTGGCCTGCAAAGCCATTGCACGCGGCGTCGCATTTGGCGAACTAGGACAGGTACTGGGTGACCATAAAGGAGGCGATGAGGCATCGGTCAATGTGCAGGGCGAGGCGCAGAAACCCTTGGATGTGCTTAGCAACCGCGCCTTCATCCGTCGCACTGAGTGGGCAGGCAACCTCTCGGGCATGGCCTCGGAGGAAATGGAGCACCCCTACCAAATACCAGCGCAATACCCTCGTGGCAAATACCTCTTGGTGTTCGACCCGCTGGACGGATCGAGCAATATCGACGTTAATGTCGCGGTGGGGAGCATCTTTTCGGTGCTGCGCGGCCCCGAGGATGGCCGCGATGTCCAGGAAGCTGATTTTCTGCAAAGCGGCACGCGCCAGGTGGCGGCCGGCTACGCCATTTACGGGCCCAGCACCATGCTGGTATTGACTCTGGGCAACGGTGTCCAGGGCTTTACGCTCGATCCCAATCTGGGCGAATTCATGCTCACCCACCGCGACATCCGCGTGCCTCCCGATACGAACGAATTTGCGATCAACGCCTCCAACAGCCGCTTCTGGGAAGCGCCGGTCAAGCGCTATGTCGATGAATGCATGGCCGGCAAAACCGGGCCGCGCGGCAAAGACTTCAATATGCGCTGGATCGCCAGCATGGTGGCCGAGGCGCACCGCATCTTGATGCGCGGCGGCGTCTTCATGTACCCGCGCGACACCAAAGACCGCAGCAAGGCTGGGCGCCTGCGTCTGCTCTATGAGGCCAACCCGGTCGGCATGCTCATGGAACAAGCCGGTGGCCGCGCCAGTACCGGGGAGACGCCAGTTTTGGAGGTGTTGCCCTCGTCCCTGCACCAGCGCATCGGGCTGGTGTTCGGCTCGCGCAACGAGGTCGAGCGCATTGAGCGCTACCACCGCGAGCCTGCTCAAACCGAGGAGCACAACCCCCTGTTCGCTGAACGCAGCTTGTTCCGGTTTTGAGATTATTTAGTTGAGAGAGTTTCCATGTCAGAAAAACACCCCATCATCGCCATCACCGGCTCCAGCGGTGCGGGCACTACCTCGGTGACGCATACCTTTGAGGACATTTTTCGCCGTGAGGGCGTGCATGCGGCCATCGTCGAGGGTGACAGCTTTCACCGCTACGACCGCACCGAGATGAAAATGCGTCTGGCCGAGGCTGAGACGCAGGGCAACAAGAACTTCAGCCATTTCGGGCCAGAGAACAACCTGTTCTCCGATCTGGAGGCCTTGTTTGCCAACTACGCACAAACCGGCACGGGCAAGCAGCGCAAGTACCTACACGACCACCAGGAAGCGGCACCATTCAAGCAGGAGCCCGGCACCTTCACCCCGTGGGAGGACGTGCCAGCAGGCACTGACCTGCTGTTTTACGAAGGTCTTCACGGCGCCGTGGTCACGCCCGAGGTCAATATCGCCAAACACCCGGACTTGCTCATCGGCGTCGTGCCCGTCATCAACCTGGAGTGGATTCAAAAGCTCTGGCGCGACAAGTCTAAGCGCGGCTACAGCACCGAGGCAGTAACTGACACCATCTTGCGTCGCATGCCCGACTATGTGAACTACATCTGCCCGCAGTTCATGCACACGCACGTCAATTTCCAGCGCGTACCCATGGTAGATACCAGCAACCCGTTTATCGCCCGCGACATCCCCTCGCCCGATGAAAGCATGGTGGTTATCCGCTTTGCCAAGCCCAAAGGCATCGATTTTCAGTACCTGCGCAGCATGATTGACGGCAGCTATATGAGCCGCGCCAACACCATCGTCGTGCCTGGCGGCAAGATGGAGCTGGCCATGCAGCTGATATTTACCCCCTTCATCTGGCGCATGATGGAGCGCAAAAGGCGCGCCGCATGAGCCGCTTTGCCCTCATCCTCTTTGACCTGGACGGCACTCTGGTCGAGACCGCGCCAGAAATTGGCGACGCGGTCAACGACACCTTGCGCCATTTCGCCTTGCCCACCGTCACGCAGCAGCAGGTCACTGACTGGATCGGCCACGGCACCCTGGAGCTACTCATCCAGGCGCTGGCCAGCGTGCAGGGCCAGCCGGTGTCGGTGGTTCGGGCCTCAAAGGCCTTGCCCACCATCGCCGCCGAGTTCAAAGTGCATTACCGCGCCCGCTGCGGCACACGCAGCCGCTGCTACCCCGGCGTCAAAGACACGCTGCTGCGCCTGCGCGCCCAAGGCATCCACCTGGGCGTGGTGACCAATAAAGAGGGCGCCTACACCCAGATCGTGCTGGACGCGCATGGTCTGAGCCCAATGTTTGAGGTGGTCATCAGCGGCGACACGCTGTCCAGCAAAAAACCCCACCCGCAGGGCATACAGCTGTGCATTGAGCGCTTTGGGCTGACGGCCCAAGAGGTGCTGTTTGTTGGCGACTCCAGCATCGACGTAGCCACCGCGCGCAACGCCGGGGTGGCGGTTTGGGTGCTTCCGTATGGCTACAACATGGGCCAGCCCATCGAAAATAGCCTGCCGGACCGGGTTTTGGTCGATTTCAGCCAAATTGGCTGAGCCGCCCAAAGGCTGGATAATGCGGCCACAAACTTGGAGAAAACCATGGCATCCGTCAATAAAGTCATCCTCGTCGGCAACTGCGGCCGCGACCCCGAAATCCGCTACCTGCCCTCGGGCCAGGCCGTCGCCAATGTCAGCATCGCCACCAGCAGCCGCCGCAAAGATAAAAACACCGGCGAATCCATCGAGGACACCCAGTGGCACCGCGTCACCTTTTACGACCGCTTGGCCGAAATTGCTGGGGAATACCTGAAAAAAGGCCGCCCCGCCTACATCGAAGGCCGCCTGAAATACGGCAAATACACCGACCAGGCCGGCGTTGAAAAGAACACGGTAGACATCATCGCCACCGAACTGCAGCTTTTGGGCGGCCGCGAAGGCATGGGCGCCCCGTCTGAGGGCGACGACGGCGGCCAGCGCCGCGCCGCGCCGCCCGCCCGCGCACCGGCTGCGCCCCCCGCGCGCACCGCGCCGGCACAGCGTCCAGCCAGTGGCTTTGACGACATGGACGACGATATTCCGTTTTAAGGCTATGGCAGTAGTTCCCAAGGTCCAAGGGCCAGCGTCCTACTTTCCCTCCATCGAAAAGAAATACGATCAGCCCATGGCCCACTGGTTCGTGCTGGTCGAAGCCCGCAGCGGCGCCAAGCACATGGAAATCGTGAATTGGCTAAAGGCCGAGCATGGGATGGGGCATGGGCATGCGAATGCCATCGTGGCTTATTGCTTGGCTAAAAAGACTTAAACAAATGTAGTAAGTGCTTCAAAGCGAGGGCCCACATAGGGCACCCCCAGGGCGCACATCCGCTTGGCCATACACAAAACCGCATGGTCTTTGCTCAGCAAACCCGCCCGGTGCGCCAGTGCCAGATCGATAAAACCTTGGTCGTCAGGGTCTTTGCAGCGCAGCGGGGCGCGCGGAGCCACGTCTACTGCCTGGCTTTGCGTGTCATAGGTGTGTAGCAAGTCATCGGCGCTGCGCTGGTAGTAGCCCAAGCGCTTGGCGATATGCGGATAGGCCAGCACGCGGGCCAGCTCCTCGCGCATGGGCGCGGTGCGGATCCAGCCGATGCGCGCGTGCGCCAAGGCTTCGCGCAGCGGCTGGGCGGCGGGGTCGGCGAACAAAAACACATCGAGCACGATATTGGTGTCCAGAACCCACAGCGGCTGCGTGGGCGGGTCGGCCGGTGCAGACGCGTCGCTCAACTAAGCGCTCTGGGCCGGCGGGGTGGACGCTGCGCCAGCATCCGGCGCGGCTTTGCTTTTGTCCATACGCCCAGCCACCAGGTCAAAGCGGAACAAGCGGCATTCGATAGGCCCGTTCCAAAGCGGCACGCGGCGCGATTCTTTCAGGCGCATCTTGCCCGGCAGTTTCAGGTCGGGCGTGAGCACCCAGGCGCTCCAGCCGCTGAAGTTCTTTTTCCAATGGCTGGCCAGTTGGTTAAAAAACGCGCCACCTTCTTCGGTCTGCGCCACTTCGCGGGCGCCAAAGCGCGCGCCTTCGCCGGCCACGCCGCCTACGTCAATACGCTCGCCATAGGGTGGGTTGAGCAGCATCACGCCGCCGCCTTCGACGGGCGGCATGCGCTGTAGCGCGTCGCCGCCGCGAAAGCTGATGACGTCGGCTACGCCCGCACGCTGGGCGTTGCGCTGTGCAAAATCGACCATGCGGTGCGACACATCGCTGCCGTAAATCAGTGGCGCATCGCCCGGCTCGGGGTGGATGATGCGCGCTTGCGCCTCCTGGCGAATGGCCTGCCAGACGTGGGCCTGGAAGGGCAAAAATTTCTCAAAAGCAAAGTGCCGCAAATAGCCCGGCGGGATGTTGCAGGCAATCTGCGCCGCCTCGATCGCTACCGTGCCGCTGCCGCAACACGGGTCGTACAGGGGCAGCAAATCAGCATCGCCATCGGCCCAACCGCAGGCGGCGATCATGGCTGCGGCCAGGGTTTCTTTGAGTGGGGCGTCGCCGGTGTCCTCGCGCCAGCCGCGTTTGAACAGCGGCTCGCCCGAGGTGTCTATGTACAGCGCGCACTGGTCGGTAGTCAGATGGGCAAAGATGCGCACATCGGGCCAGCGGGTATCCACATCGGGCCGCACGCCCTGCGCTTTGTCGCGAAAGCGGTCGCACACCGCGTCTTTGATTTTCAGGGCGGCAAAGTTCAGCGAAGTCAGCGGGCTGTGCTGCGCCGTCACCTCTATCTTGATGCTTTGCTTGGGCGTGAACCAAATTTCCCAAGCGACGGCCGCTGCGGCGCGGTAGAGGTCTTGCTCGCTGCGGTATTCGCCCAGCGAGAGTTGCACCAGTACGCGCTGGGCCAGGCGGCAGTGCAAATTGAGCTGCATCACCGCGCGCCAGGAACCTTGCAGCATGACGCCGCCACGCCAGCGTTGCACCGCGTGGGCGGGCAGGTCGGTAATGGTTTGCACCTCGCCGGCCAGAAAGTCTTCCACCCCAGCGGCGCAGGGCAAAAATATGTGTAATTGGTTCATGGAGTTTTTCTGCGCCCAGGCGCCTGGCGCACGCTCACAGCGCTTTGCGCAAGCTGGCCGGGGCGATCTTCAGGCCTTCGCGGTACTTGGCTACCGTGCGGCGCGCGCATTCGATGCCTTGTTCTTTGAGCATTTCGGAGAGCTGGTTGTCACTGAGCGGTTTTTTCGGGTTTTCGGCCTGGATAAATTGCTTGATGATGGCGCGCACCGCGGTGCTGGAGGCGCTGCCGCCGGACTCGGTGTCCAGGCCCGAGCCAAAAAAGTATTTCAGCTCAAAAGTGCCGTAAGGCGTGGCCATGTACTTGGCGGTGGTGACGCGGCTGATGGTGGACTCGTGCAGGCCCAGCTCTTCGGCGATTTCGCGCAGCACCAGCGGGCGCATCGCCAGCTCGCCATGGGTAAAAAAGCTTTTTTGCCGCTCCACCACCGCCGTACTCACGCGCAAAATAGTGTCAAAACGCTGCTGGATGTTCTTGATAAACCAGCGCGCCTCTTGCAAACGCTGCTGCAGACCGGCGTGGCTGGAGCTGGACTTGTGGTTGCGCAGCACATTGGCGTAAATGTCGTGCACGCGCAGGCGCGGCATCACGTCCGGATTGAGCTGGACCCGAAAGCGCGGCGTCTGCCCGTCTTTGTGGATGGCCGTCACCAGCACGTCAGGCACGATGATGTTGCGCTCCACGTCGATAAAGCGCCGCCCCGGTTTGGGCTCGAGGCGGGCGATATGCCCGATGGCCTCGCGCACCAGCGTGTCGCTGCCCGCGCCCAGCTGCACCAGGCGCTTGATGTCGCGCCGCGCCAGCAAGTCCAGCGGCTGCTGGCAGATGCGCAGCGCCACTTCCAGCATCTCGATGGCGTCGTCCGTTGGCAGATCCGCGTCCTCCTCGTGGTCTTCGCTTTGCAGCACTTGCGCGGCGTGCGCGGACGCCAGTTCGGCCTTGATTTGCAGGCGCAAACACTCGGCCAGGTCGCGCGCGCCTACGCCCACCGGGTCCAGGCTGTGCAACAGGCCCAGCGCCACGGTGAAGTGGTGCACCAAATCTTCAACTTGCTCCCAGTCGTCGCCGGCCAGGCCTTGGGCCAGGCTTTCGAGGGTGTCTTCCAGGTAGCCGTCGTCGTTGAGCGACTCGATCAAAAAGCGCAGCGCAGCGCGGTCGCTGTCATTGAGGCGCAGGCGCAAAGCCTGGCGGTGCAGATGCGCTTGCAGCGACTCTTGCACGCGGGCCAGTTCGGTGGCGTCTTTGTCTTCGTCGTCGCTCAGGTTATTGGTTTTGGCTTTGGCGTCGCCGCCCCATTCGCCGTCGTCGGGCGTGGTCTCGGTGCTGCCGTCGCCTTCCCAGCTCACGCCATCGTCACCGCCGGGCTCGGCCGACAGGGGCGTGGCCTCGTCATCGCTGCTGCCGCTGTCAATGCTGCTGCTCGTGGTGCTGCCGTAGTCGATGGTGGCGCTTTGGGGTAATTCGCTCAGGCGGTCGCCTTGGCTGACCAGCGCATCGGCCGCTTCCAGGCCGTATTGCTCGCGCTCGGCCGCCTCGTGGTCGATTTCCAGAAAAGGATTGGCCTCGAGCATTTGCTCGATTTCTTGCGACAACTCCAGGGTGGAGAGCTGCAAGAGACGGATCGACTGCTGCAACTGCGGCGTGAGCGCCAGATGCTGCGAGACGCGTAGCGACAGGCCTTGCTTCATGGCAGCAGCCTATCGCAGCCCGTGGCGCAGCGCACAGGGCATAAAGTGAAGATGGAGCGGCGCATGCGCATGGGCTTACATCCGGAAGTTTTCGCCCAGATAGACGCGGCGCACGTCGGCGTTGTTCACGATTTCCGAGGGTGTGCCCTGCGCCAGCACCCGGCCTTCGCTGATGATGTACGCATGGTCACAAATGCCCAGCGTTTCGCGCACATTGTGGTCGGTGATGAGCACGCCGATATTGCGGCTTTTCAGGAAATTAATGATGCGCTGGATCTCGATCACCGCAATCGGGTCCACGCCGGCAAAAGGCTCGTCGAGCAAGATAAAACGCGGCTGCGTCGCCAGCGCACGGGCGATTTCCACGCGCCGGCGCTCACCGCCTGACAAGGCCAGCGCAGGCGACAGGCGCAAATGCTCGACCCGCAGGTCTTGCAGCAAGGACGTCAGCCGCGCCTCGATGGTCGCCTCGGAGAGCGACTTGCCCTGCGCATCACGCTGCAACTCGAGTACAGCGCGCACATTGTCTTGCACGTTGAGCTTGCGGAAAATCGAGGTCTCTTGGGGCAAATAGCCCAAACCCAGGCGCGCGCGCCGGTGGATAGGCATGTTTTCGATGTGCTGGCCGTCAATCGTGATACTGCCCGCGCTGGCCCGCAGCAGGCCCACGATCATGTAAAACGACGTGGTCTTGCCCGCGCCATTGGGCCCGAGCAGGCCGACCACCTCGCCGGTGCGCAAAGCCATTGATATGTCTTTGACCACCTGGCGGCTGCCATAGCTTTTTTGCAGGTGTTGGGCTTGCAACACCCCCACGGCCGGGTCGGGCAACGCGTTGGCGCTGCTGGGGGGTGAGGCGGTGGCCGCTGCGCTCATGGGGTTTTGCCAACTGGTGGGCTGGGCGGACGGGCACTTTGCGCTCCGTCGGCGTTTTGCGGCTCGTAGGTCACACGCGCCCGGGTGCGGCTGGCGCCAGGCAGAGGCAGCGCAGCGCCATCGACACTGAAGTGTTCGCTGGCGTTTTCGTAGGTGATTTGCGCGCCGCTGATTTCATCGGTCTTGGTTTTGCCCCGAAAGCGGCGCAAGACGGCGCTTTTATCGAGCAGCACTTTGTCGGCCTTGCCGTTGTAGATGACGGTCTCGGCCTCGCCTTCCCAAAACTCGTCCAGGCCTTCGCGTTTTTGGCGGAAAAAGGCCGGCTCCTTGGCGCTGCCCGTTACAGTGCCATATTGGGAGCCCTCGCGGTCTTGGGTGAGCTCCAGGCGATCGCCGCGGATGGTGATGCTGCCGCGGGTGAGCACCACCTTGCCGCTAAAAACCGTGACTTGCTTGATGCCGTCATAGCGCAGGCTGTCGGCCTCGACTTGTACCGGCTTGCTCATGTCCGCTTTTTCGGCGTGCACCGGTAGCGCCAGCAGGGCGCAGAGCAGGGGCAGGACGCAATGCGAAGGTTTCATAGAGGCACGAAAATTGCTGAAAGCATATATCGTGCATTGTAGCCACGGCCTATGAAAAACAGACCGATTTTGCCCTGCGGGCGCGCAGTCTGTGGCTTATGCGCGCTGTTTGCGGATGTCGTCCAGTAGCGACTGCACCACCAACAAGGCGCGCTCCATACTGCGTGCCATGGTTCCATCGGTGTAAAAACGCCCGGCCACGCCCAGGGCGGGAACGCCCTCGACCTTGAAGGCGTTTTGCAGTTGGGTCGCCCTTTGCGCCTTGGTGACCACACCAAAGGAGTTGTACTGGGCCAGAAACTTCTCGGTATCTACGCCGTTTTTGCCGATCCACTCGGTGATGGCCTCGCCTTTGACCAGGTTGAGCTTTTCCACATGAATGGCGGCAAACACCTTGGGGTGCACTTTTTCCAAGAGGCCCATGGCCTCTAGGCTGTAGTACAGGCGCTGTTGGGGCGCAAAACCGGCATTAAAGGCCACCGGAACCCGGCGAAAGGCCACGTCTTTGGGCAGCTTTTTGGCCCAGTCGCTCAGGATGGGCTCAAAGGCGTTGCAGTGCGGGCAGTTGTACCAAAAGAACTCCACTACCTCGATCTTGCCCGCTGCCGCCTCGACCGGTGCCGCCGTCTCCAGCACCGCGTAGTCGGTTCCAGCGACGGGCTTTTGAAATTGGGCCCATGCGGCGGGCATCTGCAGGGCCGCCAGTGCGGCCAGGGATTGACACGTAAATGTGCGGCGTGCGATTGTCATAAAGGTTCCGAAAGGTTTAATGAGGGGCGTGCGTGCCGCTTTAGCGCTGGACCTTGACCAGCACGGTGTCGGTGCCGGTCTTATCGAGCTTTTCTTTGGCGCGCTCGGCGTCTTCAATTTTTTCAAACGGGCCTACGCGCACACGATAAATCGGGCGTCCGCCCTGGTCGCGCTCGGTGACCACGGCGTCAATGCCGTTAAGCGCCAGTTTGGCGCGCTGGCCTTGGGCGTCGTCCGAGGAGCGAAAGGCGCCTACTTGCACAAAATAGTTGGTTTGGGGCGCAGCGCTGGCTGCCGACGCGGGGGCTGGAGCGGGCGTTTTTGCGGCGGCTGCCTGCGCCGCTGTGGCTGGGGCCGCTGGCGTGGGCATTACTGCCGGCGCGGGCGCTGTCACGGCGGGTGCGGCTACCGGGGCAGGTACGGGCGGCGCAATGGCCGGTGCCACAGGCGCTGTGGCGTCGGAGGGCGGGCTTGCTTTCGCAGCGGGCTTGCCAGTGATCAGGGCGTTGGGATCCCAGTCTTTGTTTTTCTTGGCCTCGGCCTCGTTTTGGTCGGGGCTGCGGGTTTGGCCTTTGTTCATAAAGGGCAAGGGCACCTTGGTGACATACAGGGCCACGCCCAGCGCAATACCCAGGCCCACCACCAGCCCCAGGATGAAGCCTAAAAGTGTGCCGCCGCGTTGAAAAATCATGGTGCTACCTCGCCCGTTTACATTTTTTGCGGTGCGCTCACGCCCAAAACCGCCAGCCCATTGTGCAACACCTGTGCGGTGGCCGCTACCAGGGCCAGTCGTGCCAGACGTACCGGCTCCTCGTCGACCAAGATGCGCTCTGCGTCGTAGTAGCTGTGGTAACTGGCAGCCAGCTCGCGCAGATAAAAAGTGACGTCATGGGGCGCGAAGTCCTGCGCCGCTGCACTGAGCATGTCCGGGAATTTGGCCAGCAAGAGCATCAGCGCCAGCGCAGGTGGGCTGCTCAGGGGCGACAAATCTACGCCGGCCAGTTGGGTTGCGTCGCCGCCCCAGGCGCTCAGCACCGAGCAGATGCGCGCATGGGCGTATTGCACGTAATACACCGGGTTATCGTTGTTTTTGGCCACCGCCAGGTCCACGTCGAAGGTGTATTCGGTGTCGGGCTTGCGGCTGAGCAGGAAAAAGCGCACCGCGTCGGCGCTGGTCCACTCGATCAGGTCGCGCAGCGTGACGTAGCTGCCCGCGCGTTTGGAGATCTTGACTTCCTGCCCGCCGCGCACCACGCGCACCATGGTGTGCAGCACGTAGTCGGGGTAGCCGGGCGCAATGCCCACGCCTGCGGCCTGCAGTCCGGCGCGCACCCGGGCAATCGTGCCGTGGTGGTCGGTGCCCTGGATATTGACCACTTTGCTAAAACCGCGCTCCCATTTGGCGATGTGGTAAGCCACATCGGGCACAAAGTAGGTGTAGCTGCCGTCGCGCTTGCGCATGACGCGGTCTTTGTCGTCGCCGTAATCGGTTGAGCGCAGCCACAGGGCGCCGTCTTGTTCGTAGGTTTTGCCCGCCGCCTGCAAGCGCGCCACCGTGGCGTCGACGCGGCCGCTGCTGTAGAGGCTGCTCTCGAGGTAGTAATTGTCAAAACGCAGGCCAAAGGCTTGCAAATCGAGGTCTTGCTCGTGGCGCAGATAGGCCACGGCGAACTGGCGGATGTTGTCCAGGTCCTGTACGTCGCCATTGGCGGTGAACTGGCGGTCGTCCGACTGCACGGTTTTGCAGGCTTTGAAATCGTCTGCGATATCGGCGATGTAATCGCCGTTGTAAAAGGCCTTGCTTGCCGGGTCTTGCGGGTCGGTGGGCCAGCCCGCATCGCCCGGGCGCTGGCCCTGGGCGCGCAGCTGCGTGCTGGTGGCCAGGGTGTTGATTTGCACGCCCGCGTCGTTGTAATAAAACTCGCGGACCACGTCCTGGCCCTGGCTGGCGAGCAAATTGCAAATCGCGTCGCCCAGCGCCGCCTGGCGGCCGTGGCCTACGTGCAGCGGCCCGGTCGGGTTGGCCGAGACAAACTCCACCAGCACCCGCTGGCCGGTGGGCGCTTGGCGGCCAAAATCTTGTTGACTGGCCAGGATGTCGTGTACCACGGCCTGCTTGGCGGCAGGGCGCAGGCGCAAATTGAGGAAGCCGGGGCCGGCGATCTCGATCTCTTGCACCCAGCGCACGCAGGCGTCTTGGGCCAGCAGCAGCTCGCGCAGCGTTTGGGCGACTTGGCGCGGGTTGCTTTGCAGGGGTTTGGCCAGTTGCATGGCGGCGGTGCAGGCAAAGTCGCCATGGGCCGCCACCTTGGGCGACTCCAGGGCCGCCTGGGCGCCAGCGCCCGCAACAAGGGTTTCCAGCGAAGCGGACAGCGCCGCCAGAAGTTCGGATTTAACAGAAGGCATGCGCCGATTTTACGAGCCCGCTGTGAAAGTGCCTTTGGCGACTGGCGCAGGCTAGCGGCCTCTGGCGCGCCGTTGTATGCTGAGACCCGCGATTTCGCAGCTTAGCCCCCAAAGCGGGGTTTCTTTTCCAAGGAGGATGTATGAAAGCAATGTGGATAGTTCTGGCCTTGAGCGCCACCGTCGGTGTGGGCAACGCAGCCGCAGCGACCGACCAGCAAAACAAAATGGGCGCATGTAATGCAGAGGCCAAAACCAAGGAACTCAAAGGCGACGAGCGCAAAAAATTCATGAGCGAGTGCCTGAGTGCCAAACCGGCAGCCGCCGCGTCGGCACCGCAAGAAGGTAGCACTCAGCAAAACAAGATGAAAACCTGTAACGCCGACGCAAAAACCAAAGACTTGAAGGGCGATGAGCGTAAAAAGTTCATGAGCGAATGCCTTAAGGCCAAGCCCTAGCCGCTGCGCCCGGGGCCCAGGCCCCGGGGCAGTCTTGATATGGGCAAAACTATTCTGATTACCGGCGCGGGTACCGGCATTGGCCGGGACGCCGCCCTAGCTCTGGCTGCGCGCGGCCACGAGGTGCTGGCCACCACGGTGGACGCCGCACAAGCCGCGGCGCTACAGCAGTTGGCAGCGCAGCGCGGACTGCGCCTGCAAAGCTTCAAACTCGATATCACCGATGCGGCTGACCGTGCTTTGTTAGACGCACACGCTATTGATGTACTGGTCAACAACGCCGCCCTGGGCGAATCGGGCTCGCTCGCCGAGGTGGATATGGACCGGGTGCGCCGGGTTTTTGAGGTGAATTTGTTTTCCACCCTGGCGCTCACCCAAGTGGCGCTGCGCGGCATGATCGCCCGCCAGCGTGGCACCGTGGTGTTCATCAGCTCAATCGCCGGGCGGGTGCCGTTTCCGTTTTTGATGCCTTATTCCATGACCAAATTTGCCTTGTCGGCGGCCGCTGCCGGCTTGCGCGCCGAGATGGACCAGTTGGGCAAAGGGATTTCGGTATCTGTGGTCGAGCCCGGCGCCATCCACACCGGCTTTAACCAAAGCATGGCCGCCAGCAAATACGCCTGGATGGGCCCCGACTCGTATTACTACAGCCAGCGCGAGGCCATGCAGGCCGAAGAAAAGCGTACTTTTGGCTTTCTGGAGGCCAAAAGTACCGCCTCGGTGGTAGCCAAAATCGTGCAGGCGGCCGAAGCCAAGCGCCCGCGCCTGCGTTATGTGGCGCCCTGGATTCAGGGCCTGGGCGTGCGGCTGGCGCGTATGTTGGGCGTGTAGCTTACGGGCAGACGGCAGCGCGGCAGCCCGGCTTTACCCGGGCAGGCTCAGTGCGATGCCTGCAAATATGGCCAAGCCCAGCCAATGGTTGTTCGCAAACGCGGTGAAACAGCCCGCACGCTCGCGCAGGCGTATCAGTCGGTAGTGCCACAGCGCTTGTGCTGCGGCCACGGCGAGCCCGGCCGTCCAAGCGGGGTCATGCAGAGTCTGCGCCAGCACGGCGCCCCAAATGCCCAGGTAAGCGGCATAAAACGCCATGATCGCCGCCACGTCCCAGCGCCCCAGGGTGATGGCCGAGGTGCGTATGCCGATGTGCAGGTCATCGTCGCGGTCCACCATGGCGTATTCGGTGTCGTAGGCCAATACCCAAAACAAATTGCCGGCCAGCAGCAGCCAGGCCATCGTCGGCACCCGGCCTTGCACCGCGCTAAAGGCCATCGGAATGCCAAAGCTAAAAGCGATGCCCAACACCGCCTGCGGCATCGACACGACACGCTTGGCATAGGGGTACACCACGGCCACCGCCAGCGCGGCAAAAGACAAATAAATGGTGGCGGTATTGGTCGTCAGCACCAGGCCAAAGGCCCCCAAAGCCAGCGCTGCGCCCACCGCAAGTGCTTCGCGCACCGACACCTTGCCGCTGGTCACCGGCCGCTGCGCAGTGCGTTTGACGTGGCGGTCAAAGTCGCGGTCGGCCACATCGTTGATGCAGCAGCCGGCGCTGCGCATGAATACCGTGCCCAGCGTGAACACCGCCAGCAAATGCCAGCCCGGAAAGCCCCCCGCCGCCAGCCACAGCGCGCTCAGCGTCGGCCACAGCAGCAATAGCCAGCCGGCAGGGCGGCTCCAGCGAATCAGGTCCAGGTACAGCGCAAGTTTTGCGCGCCACAGAGGCTGCGCGGGCAGCGGCGAGGCTGTTTCCATGGTTAGCGCTCCAAGGGGGCGGTTTAGGACAGGCGGGCCACGCCCGGCAGCTCGCAGGCGTAAATGGCATTGCGCAAAGCAGCGATGGCTTCGTAGCGCGTAAAACTGCGCCGCCAGGCCAGCACCACGCGCCGCGTCGGGGGGCTGGCGCCTTTATCGTCATGCACGGGCAGGTATTTGACAAACATTTTGGGACTGCGTGCCTTGGACGCGCGCAAGGCCTCGGCCGGCACGCTCAGGCGTGGCACCAAGGTAATGCCCATGCCAGCGGCCACCATGTGTTTGATGGTCTCGAGCGACGAGCCCTCAAAACTCTTGCGTATGCCCTCGGCGTCGCTGGCGAAGCGGGCAAACTCGGGGCAGACCTCCAGCACATGGTCGCGAAAGCAGTGGCCGTTGCCCAGGAGCAGCATGGTCTCGTTTTTGAGTTCTTCAGCGCTGACCTGGCTTTGGCGCGCCAGTGGGTGGCTGCTGGGCACAGCGGCAAAAAACGGTTCGTCGTACAGGGGCGCAAGGGCGAGCCCGGCGTCGGGAAAGGGCTCGGCCAGGATGGCGCAGTCAATCTCGCCGGTGCGCAGCATCTCCAGCAGCTTGACGGTGAAGTTTTCTTGCAGCATCAGCGGCATTTGGGGTGTGCGGGTGATGACCTGGCGCACCAGGTCGGGCAGCAAGTAGGGCGCAATGGTGTAAATCACGCCCAGCTTGAGCGCACCTGCCAGCGGGTCTTTGCCGCGCTTGGCAATGTCTTTGATATTGGCCGCCTGCTCGAGCACGCTTTGCGCTTGGCGCACGATTTCTTCGCCCAATGCGGTCACGCTGACTTCGTTGGCGCTGCGTTCAAAGAGCTTGACGTCCAGCTCTTCTTCGAGCTTTTTGACCGCTACCGACAGCGTCGGCTGCGAGACAAAGCAGGCGTCGGCCGCTTTGCCAAAATGCTTTTCGCGCGCTACCGCGACGATGTATTTGAGCTCGGTCAGTGTCATGCCTGCATTATCGGTTTTGCGCCGGGCCGCTCAGGCTTTGAGGAATTCGGCCTTGGTGCCCAGCCAGCGCTGCACATGTTGGTGGGCCAGCGCCGGGCGGCGCTCCAGCAGCACGGGCGCCTCCTGGCGCGCCCAGGCGAGCAAGTCGGTGTCGGTGGCCAGGTCGGCAAAGCGCAGCATCTGGTCGCCCGACTGGCGGGCGCCCAAAAACTCGCCCGGCCCGCGAATTTCCAGGTCGCGCCGGGCGATCTCAAAGCCGTCGTTGGTTTCGGCCATGGCCTTGAGGCGTTCGCGGGCGGCTTCACCCAGGCGCGGTGCGTCGCCAGTCGAATAGAGCAACAAGCAAGCCGATGCCGCCGCGCCCCGGCCCACGCGCCCACGCAACTGGTGCAGCTGCGACAGGCCAAAGCGCTGCGCGTTTTCAATCACCATGAGCGAGGCATTGGGCACATCGACGCCCACTTCGATGACGGTGGTGCTGACCAGCACGGCAGTCTGCCCGGCCACAAACTGCGCCATCACGGCTTTTTTCTCGTCGGGCGGCAAGCGCGAGTGCAAGAGCCCGACCCGGTGCGCGCTGCCGGGCGCTTCCAGCGCGGCTGCGAGCTCGGCGTGGGTGGCGGTGGCGTTGCTCAGGTCCAGCACCTCGCTCTCTTCAATTAGCGGGCACACCCAGTAGACCTGGCGGCCGGCGTCGATTTGGGCGCGGATGCGCGCGATCACCTCGGCGCGCCGGTTTTCGTGCAGCACCTTGGTGACGATGGGCGTGCGCCCGGGTGGTAGTTCGTCCAGGGTGGAGACGTCCAGGTCGGCGTAATAGCTCATGGCCAGGGTGCGCGGTATGGGCGTGGCCGTCATCATCAGCAAATGCGGCTCCATGGCCTCGTGCTGCAATTTACTGCGCAGCGCCAGGCGCTGGGCGACGCCAAAGCGGTGCTGCTCATCAATCACCGCCAACGCCAGGTTTTTAAAGTGCACCTTGGTCTGGATGATGGCGTGCGTGCCCACCACCAGTTGCGCCTGGCCGCTTTCGATGATTTCCAGCATGGCGCGCCGTTCTTTGGCCTTTTGCGTCCCGGTCAGCCAGGCGGTGGTGATGCCCAAGGGCTCCAGCCAGCCCAGCAGTTTGCGAAAGTGCTGTTCGGCCAGTATTTCGGTGGGCGCCATCAGCGCGCATTGCCAGCCCGCGTCGATGCACACCGCTGCCGCCAGCGCCGCCACCACGGTTTTGCCTGCGCCCACATCGCCTTGCAGCAGGCGGTGCATGGGGGTGTGGCGCGCCATATCGAGGGCGATTTCTTCGCTCACGCGCGTTTGCGCGCTGGTCAGCGTAAAAGGCAGTGCGGCGTGCAAGCGCTGGCGCAGCGCCTTGGGACTTGCGTCGGGCAGCAAGACAGGTGCGCGCAAGGCGGCGCGTGCGCGGCGGGCTTGCAGTTGCGAGAGTTGCTGCGCCAGCAATTCCTCGGCTTTAAGGCGCTGCCAGGCGGGGTGGCTGTGGTCCATCAGCGTGTCGATGGCCACGTCGGGGCGCGGGTGGTGCAAAAAGGCCAGTGCTTCGTGCAGCGTCCACAGGCCCTCGCGGCTGTGCGGATGCAGGGGGCTGAGGTCGCCAGGCGCAAATGTGTCGGACAGCTCGGCGCGCGCCAGGCCGCTGAGTACCGCTTTGCGCAAATAGGCTTGCGGTAGCCCAGCCACCGTGGGGTAGACCGGCGTGAGCGCGTTGGGCAGCTCGCCGCCGGCCGCGCGCACCGCCGGATGCAACATAGTCCAACCGCTAAAGCCGCCTTTGACTTCGCCGCGGATACGAAGGCGCTGGCCCACCGCAAAGGTTTTTTGCAGCGACGGGTAGAAGTTGAAAAAGCGCAGCGTGCAGGTGTCCGAGCCGTCGTCTACCCTCACCACCAACTGGCGGCGCGGGCGGTAGCCGACTTCTTGGTGTGTCACCTGCGCTTCGATTTGCATCGTGTCGCCCTCGCGCGCGTCGCGCAGTTTCAGGATGCGCGTTTCGTCCTCGTACCGCAGCGGCAGGTGCAGCGCCAGGTCGATATCGCGCACCAGCCCGAGCTTTTCCAGCGCCTTTTGCGGTGCGGACTTGGCGGCAGGCGCTTGCGCTTTGCGGTCGGCGGAGGGGCTCATGGGGCAACAATAGCAGAGCAGCCGGGCGCTGTGGCCCGCATGCCACAATCGCGCCCTCTTTACTTGGAACGGGTCTGTCCGGCCCTCAAGCACCGTGCCTACGCCCTACACCCTCAGCGACTTTGATTTTGACCTGCCGGCGCATTTGATCGCCCAACAACCAACTGCCCAGCGCAGCAACTCCAGGCTGCTGGACGCCACGCACAGCCCACCCGTGGACCGGATTTTTCGCGATTTGAGCAGCCTGCTGCGCCCCGGCGATTTGCTGGTCATGAACGACACCCGCGTGCTCAAAGCGCGCCTGTTTGGCGAAAAGCCCACCGGCGGCAAGCTGGAGCTGCTCATTGAGCGCGTGCTGGGCGGCAACCAGGTCGCCGCGCACATGCGGGTGAGCAAAAAGCCCGAGATCGGGGCGACCGTGGCCTTGCACAGCGCCTTGGGCCTGGATGATGGCTTATGCGCCACCTTGCTCGATCGCTGGCCCGATGCCGATGGGCCGCTGTTTCGTTTTGTGCTGTCCAACAACGCCGGCGATGACCCCTACACCCTGATGGAGCGCCATGGGCACATGCCTTTGCCGCCCTATATCGAGCGTCAGCAGCAAGGCGCAAACCCGGACGCGGCGCAGGACGCCGAGCGCTACCAAACCGTGTTTGCCAAAGCCCCCGGCGCCGTGGCCGCGCCCACCGCGGCGCTGCATTTTGACCAGGCCCTGCTGTCCGACTTGCAGGAGCGCGGCGTGCACACCGCCTACGTCACCTTGCATGTGGGCGCGGGTACCTTTCAGCCAGTCAAAACCGAAAACCTGGCCGAGCACCGCATGCACAGCGAGTGGTACCAGGTGCCGCTGGCCACCCAGCAGGCGCTTGCCGATTGCAAAGCGCGCGGTGGCCGCGTGGTGGCGGTGGGCACGACGACGGTGCGCAGCCTGGAGTCCTGGGCGGCCACCGGCCAAGCGCAGGGCGACACCCAGATCTTCATTACGCCGGGCTTTGCGTTTGCGCATGTGGACATGCTGCTGACCAACTTTCATTTACCCAAGTCCAGCCTGATGATGCTGGTCAGCGCTTTTGCCGGCTACGAACCCATACGCGCGCTCTACCGCCACGCCATTGCGCAGGAATACCGGTTTTTCAGCTACGGCGACGCCGTGCTGCTGGCGCGCCAATCTGCCCAGTAGCCCAGAGCTGCCACCTAAAATTGCGCCATGCTTAATTTCGAAGTGCTCGCCCAAGACCCCGCCCGCCCCGGGGCCAATTACCTGGGCAGCCTGGCGCGCCGTGGGCGCTTGCAGCTGAACCACGGTTTTGTACAAACCCCCATCTTTATGCCCGTGGGCACCTATGGCACGGTCAAGGGCGTGATGCCTCAAAGCTTGCACGATATGGGCGCGCAAATTATTTTGGGCAACACCTTCCACTTGTGGATGCGCCCGGGGCTGGACGTGATGCGCCAGTTCGGCGGTCTGCACCAGTTCGAAAAATGGGACAAGCCCCTACTCACCGATTCGGGCGGTTTTCAGGTTTGGAGCCTAGGGCAGATGCGCAAAATCAGCGAGGAGGGCGTGCGCTTTTCCTCGCCCGTCAATGGCGACAAGCTGTTTTTGACACCCGAAATCAGCATGCAAATCCAGACGGTGCTCAACTCGGATATCGCCATGCAGTTTGACGAATGCACGCCGTATTTGTCGGTGGAGACTGCTACCAAAGGCCAGGTGACCACTGAGCGCGAGGCGCGCCTGTCCATGGAGCTGAGCCTGCGCTGGGCGGCGCGCTGCAAAACTGAATTTGCGCGCTTGGAAAACCCCAACGCCTTGTTTGGCATCGTGCAAGGCGGCATGTTCGAGCATTTGCGGGACGAGTCGCTGGCGGGCCTAGGGGCGCTGGACTTTCCGGGCGTGGCCATCGGCGGGCTGTCGGTGGGCGAACCCAAGGCGGACATGCTGCGTATCTTGCAGCACATCGCCCCGCGCCTGCCTGCGCACAAACCGCGTTACCTGATGGGCGTGGGCACGCCCGAGGACCTGGTTGTCGGCGTGCAAAACGGCATCGATATGTTTGACTGCGTCATGCCCACGCGCAATGCGCGCAACGGCACGCTGTTTAGCCGCTTTGGCGACCTCAAAATCCGCAATGCCCGCCATAAAAGCGACCCGCAGCCGCTCGATACCACCTGCACCTGCCACGCCTGCGCCGGCAGCAGCGGCGTGTCCTGGGACGAGGGCGGGCGCGAGGGCTTTAGCCGTGCTTATTTGCACCACCTGGACCGCTGCGGCGAAATGCTCGGGCCCATGCTGGCGAGCATCCACAACCTGCATTACTACCTCAAGCTGATGCAGGAAGTGCGCGATGCCCTGGAGGCCCACCGTTTTGGCGCCTTTGTGCCGCAATTTCACGCCGACCGGGCGCGCGGCGTCTAGCCCGGCGGCTTTGCTACACTGATTGCCATGTTTATTCACCGCAACAGCATCACAGGTCGCAGCGACCGGGGGGCCTGGCCCTGGCGGACCCGTATTGTTTTGCGCGCTTTCCAAGCAAGGCTGCCGGACTAAACCGACCAGCCATGCGCGTGGATTGGCTGCGCACCCCTCCGTTTTTGATTGATCGCGCCGCCCTTGCGGCACCTGCCTGCGGCTATGGGCGCACATGTGCCCGCCGCCTGCGCAGTTTGAAATTTGGGAAGGTGAATAGTTGTGAGTACGCATGAAGAATTTCAGGCCCTGGCGCGCCAGGGCTTTAACCGGATTCCCCTGACGGCGCAGGCCTTTGCCGACCTGGAAACCCCTCTGTCGCTCTACCTCAAACTGACGGGCGATGCGCCCTACAGCTTTTTGCTCGAGTCGGTGGTGGGCGGCGAGCGCTTTGGGCGCTACAGCTTTATTGGTTTGCCCGCGCGCACCTTGTTGCGCAGCAGCGGCTTTGGTGCACAGGCCCACACCGACGTGGTGACCGATGGCGTGGTGGTGGAAACCGACCAGGGCAACCCGCTGGACTTTATTGCCGCCTACCAAGCGCGTTTCAAGGTGTCGCTGCGCCCTGGCCTGCCCCGGTTTTGCGGCGGTCTGGCGGGCTATTTTGGTTATGACGCGGTGCGCTACATCGAGAAAAAGCTGGCCAACAGCTGCCCGCCTGATGAACTGGGTTGCCCCGATATCTTGCTGCTGCAGTGCGAAGAGCTGGCGGTGATCGACAATCTCTCGGGGAAATTGCACCTGATCGTGTACGTAGACCCCGCGCTGCCCGATGCCTATGCCCAAGGCAGTGCGCGTTTGACCGCGCTCAAAGCGGCTTTGGCCCAGGCGGTGCAAGTGCCTTCGGTGCAAGCTGGCCCGGCCCATGCGCCGGTGCGCGACTTTGCCAAGGCTGACTACCTGGCCGCCGTGCTGCGCGCCAAAGAGCTGATTGCCGGCGGCGACTTTATGCAGGTGCAGATAGGCCAGCGCATCAAAAAAACCTATGCCGCCTCGCCCCTGAGCCTGTACCGCGCGCTGCGTTCGCTCAATCCAAGCCCTTATATGTATTACTACAACTTCAGCGGCGCCAGTGTCGACGGGGCGCCAGACTTTCATGTGGTCGGCGCCAGCCCGGAAATCCTGGTGCGCCAGGAGTTGGTCGAAGGCACGACCAAAGTGACCATTCGCCCGCTGGCCGGAACCCGCCCGCGTGGCGCCACCCCCGCGCTGGACAAGGCGGCCGAAGAGGAGCTCGTCAACGATCCCAAAGAGCGTGCCGAACATGTGATGCTGATTGACCTGGCGCGCAATGACATCGGGCGTATCGCACAAATTGGCACGGTCAAAGTGACCGACGCGTTTTGCGTGGAGCGCTACAGCCATGTCATGCACATCGTGAGCAATGTGGAGGGCAGCCTGTTGCCTGGCATGCGCAGCATGGATGTGCTCAAGGCGACCTTTCCTGCCGGCACCCTGACCGGCGCGCCCAAAGTGCACGCCATGGAGGTGATTGACCAGCTCGAGCCGGTCAAACGCGGCATTTACGGCGGCGCCTGCGGCTACCTGAGCTATGCCGGCGACATGGACGTGGCCATTGCCATCCGCACCGGCATCATCAAAAACCAAACTTTGTATGTGCAGGCCGCCGCCGGCGTGGTGGCCGACAGCGTGCCCGAGATGGAATGGGCCGAAACCGAGCACAAAGCCCGCGCCTTGCTGCGCGCCGCCGAGCTGGTCGAATCCGGATTGGAGGGTTTGTGATGCGGATGACTGCAAAACCCGCCCGCAGCCAAGGAGAGGCAGCATGAGGCTACTGATGATCGACAACTACGACAGCTTTACCTACAACATCGTGCAGTATCTGGGCGAACTGGGCGCGCAGGTGGAGGTGTTTCGCAATGACGAAATTACGCTGCAAGGCATCGCCGAGCGCGCCCCGGACCGCTTGGTGATTTCCCCGGGCCCGTGCTCGCCCGCCGAGGCGGGCATTTCGGTGGCGGCGATCCAGCACTTCATGGGGCGCTTGCCGATTTTGGGCGTGTGCCTGGGGCACCAAAGCATAGGCGCGGCGCTGGGCGGAAAAATCATCCGTGCCCAAGAACTTATGCACGGTAAAACCAGCCCGATTCAGACCACCCAAGAAGGTGTATTTGCCGGTTTGCCGGCGCGCTTTACCGTGAACCGCTACCACTCGCTGGCCATCGAACGCAGCAGTTGCCCGGCGGCGTTGGCGGTCACCGCCTGGACGGACGATGGTGAAATCATGGGCGTGCGCCACAAGGACCTGCCCGACGCGGTGCGCCTGGAGGGGGTGCAGTTCCACCCCGAGAGCATCCTGACCGAGCATGGCCACGCCATGCTGCGTAATTTCTTGCAATAAGCGCCCCGCTTGAGGCCACAAAAATTCTGGAGACCCGCATGAGCACCTTTGTCGATTTACGCAGCGATACCGTAACCCAGCCGACGCCCGCCATGCGCGCTGACATGATGGCCGCGCCCCTGGGCGACGATGTGTTTGCCGACGACCCCAGCGTCAATGCCCTGCAAGAGCGCATTGCAGACATGCTGGGCATGGAGGCGGCGCTGTTTGTGCCCACGGGCACACAGAGCAATCTGAGCGCCATCATGGCCCATTGCCAGCGCGGCGATGAATACATCGTCGGCCAAATGGCCCATTGCTACCGCTGGGAGGGTGGCGGCGCCGCTGTTTTGGGCAGCGTGCAGCCCCAGCCGCTGGCGCACCAGGCGGATGGCACCCTGGACTTGGATGCCATTACAGACGCTATCAAACCCGACGACGCACATTTCGCACGCACCCGCCTCTTGTGCCTGGAAAACACCCTGGGCGGCAAGCTCTTGCCCTTTGAGTATGTGCAGGCCGCAACGGCGCTGGCCAAAGAAAAAGGCCTGGCGCGGCACCTGGACGGCGCGCGGCTTTTTAACGCCGCCGTGGCGCAGGCAGCCGCACTGGGCAGCAGCGCGCAGCACGAGGCGCGGCGCATGGCGCAGTGTTTTGACAGTGTGTCGGTCTGTTTCAGCAAAGGCCTGGGCGCACCGGTGGGTTCGGCCTTGTGCGGAAGTCGTGCGCTGATCGACCGTGCGCACCGGGTGCGCAAAATGCTCGGCGGAGGCATGCGCCAATCCGGGCTGCTGGCAGCGGCAGCTTTGCATGCCTTGGACCACCATATCGAGCGCTTGCAAGACGACCATGCGCTGGCCCGGCGCTTGGCCGAGGGTCTGCACGGTATCTCGGGGCTGGCGGTGGAGGCTCCGCAGACCAATATTGTGTTTGTCGACCTGCATGGCGATGCCCGCGCGCGTGCGCCAGACTTGATGGCGCACCTGGCCGACAGCGGCATACGCGCTACCGGCTTGTACCGCCTGCGCTTTGTGACCCATTTGGATGTCGATGCGGCGGGCGTAGACCGCGCCGTAGTGGCGATTCGTGGATTTTTCCCAGCTTAGGTCGGCCCCGCTGGCACACTTCGCACCCGCCTACCCAGAGGAGTTTTTGCATGTCCCCGTTCAATACCCAGCCCGTCAAAATAACTGCGCAAGAGGCGCTGCAGCGCACCATCGAGCACCGTGAGATATTCCACGATGAGATGCTGCACCTGATGCGCCAAATCATGGCCGGCGAGATGTCGCCCGTCATGATGGCCGCCTTGATCACCGGCTTGCGGGTCAAGAAAGAGACGATTGGTGAAATCACCGCCGCCGCGCAGGTGATGCGCGAGTTCTCCACCAAGGTGGAGGTGGCGGACAAAGAACACCTGGTGGACATTGTGGGTACCGGCGGCGATGGCTCGCACACCTTCAATATCTCGACCTGCTCGATGTTTGTGGCTGCCGCTGGCGGCGCCAAAGTGAGCAAGCACGGCGGACGCAGCGTTAGCAGCAAAAGCGGCAGCGCCGACGTCTTGGAGTCCATGGGGCTCAACATCAATTTGTCGCCTGAGGCGATCGCCCAGTGCATCGCCCAGCATGGTTTGGGCTTTATGTTTGCGCCCAACCACCACCCGGCCATGAAAAACGTGGCTCCGGTGCGCCGCGAGTTGGGCATCAAAACGATTTTCAACATTTTGGGGCCGCTAACCAACCCGGCTTCGGCGCCCAACATCTTGATGGGTGTGTTTCACGCCGACCTGGTCGGTATCCAGGTGCGTGCGCTGGAGCGCCTGGGCGCGGAACACGCTCTGGTCGTGTACGGCCGCGATGGTCTGGACGAGGTCAGCCTAGGTGCGGCCACGCTGGTGGGCGAGTTGCGCGATGGCAAGATCACCGAGTATGAAATCCATCCCGAAGATTTCGGGCTGGTGATGGCCAGCAATCGCGCGCTCAAGGTGGAAACGGCCGAAGAATCCAAAGCCATGCTGCTGTCGGTGCTGGACAACGTGCCCGGCGCGGCGCGCGATATCGTGGCCCTGAACGCCGGCGTGGCGCTGTACGCGGCCAATGTGGCCGCCAGCATGCAAGAGGGGTTGGCGCTGGCGCAAAGCGTGATCGCTTCGGGCCAGGCCAAGGCCAAGATGCGCGATTTCATCGCCTATTCCAAGACTTTTGCAACCGCATAATGCCCGCACCGGCACGGGCCCCACGCGGACCCAAGAAAGACAGCAATGAGTGACATCCTGGACAAAATCGTCGCGGTTAAGCACCAAGAGGTGGCTGCGGCCCAAAGGCGCAAATCCCTGGCCGCCGTGCGCGAGGATGCCCATTCCCGCGTGCTGACCCGCGATTTCGAGGGCGCCTTGCGCGCAAAAATCGCCGCCGGCCGGCCGGCCGTGATTGCCGAGGTCAAAAAAGCCAGTCCGTCCAAGGGCGTGCTGCGCGCGGACTTTATCCCTGCCGACATCGCCCAAAGCTACGCCGAACACGGCGCGGCCTGCCTGTCGGTGCTGACCGATGTGGAGTTTTTCCAAGGCAGCGTGGACTATCTCAAGCAGGCGCGCGCCTCCTGCCATTTGCCGGTGCTGCGCAAAGATTTCATGGTGGACGCCTACCAAATCTACGAATCGCGCGCCATGGGCGCAGACTGCATCTTGCTCATCGTGGCCTGCCTGGACGACGCCCAACTGCAGGAATTTGAGGCGATTGCCCGCAGTTTGGACATGGCGGTGCTGGTGGAAGTGCACGACCAGACTGAAATGGAACGCGCCCTGCGCCTGAAAACACCGCTGATCGGCGTCAATAACCGCAACTTGAAAACTTTCGAGGTGTCTTTGGACACGACTTTGCAGCTGCGCGCCATGGTGCCGCCCGAGCGCATCGTAATAACCGAAAGCGGAATTTCCACCCGCGACGATGTGTTGCGCATGGGTGCTGCGGGCATCAACGCCTTTTTGGTGGGCGAGGCCTTTATGCGCGCTCCCGAGCCCGGCGTGGCCCTGGCCGGCCTTTTCGGATAGCCCATGGACTTATTCCCGCAGGACCGGTCCGACTGGTGCTTGCAAAGCGCCCATGCCGCCGATTGGCCGGTTGCCCCGGGCTGGCAGGCGATGGTCGATGCGTTTTTTGCTGCACCGCCCGGACAGGTCTTGCAAGGCTTTTTGGCCGAACGCATTGCCCAAAAAGCCGTGATTTACCCGCCGCAGCCCTTGCGCGCCTTGGCGCTGACACCGCCCGAGCGTGTGCATACCGTCATCCTTGGGCAAGACCCCTACCACGGCAGGGGCCAGGCTGAGGGCCTGGCCTTTTCTGTGGCGCACGGCCAGCCCGTTCCCCCATCGCTGCGCAACATCTTTAAAGAGCGGCAACGCGACTTAGGCGAGGCCTCGCCGGCGATGCCCGTGCCGGGTGGGAGCCTTGTTGCATGGGCGCAACAGGGAGTATTGCTGCTGAACACCTGCCTTACCGTCGAGGACGGCCAGCCGGCCAGCCACCAAGGCAAAGGCTGGGAAACCCTGACCGATGCGCTGATTTCGCGGGTTTCTGACGGCGCCGGGAGGGTGGTTTTTATGCTTTGGGGGACATCAGCGCAGAAAAAAAGGCCACTGATTGACGAAACTCGGCATCTGGTGCTCTGCGCCAACCATCCGTCGCCGCTGTCGGCTTTGCGAGGCCCTGAGCCCTTTATTGGCTGTGGTCACTTTTCCAAGGCACAAAAATGGTGCATGGCGATTGCTGCGGGTTCAGGCCCGTCCCAGCGTTCACCCAACCCGGCTCAAGGCAGGGGAAGCTACAAGAACATGGCATAATCGCGGGCTCACGTTTGGAGAGGTGGCCGAGTGGTTAATGGCAGCAGACTGTAAATCTGCCCTCTTACGAGTACGCTGGTTCGAATCCAGCCCTCTCCACCAGTGGCTGCATCTGTGCGGGGTTCGTATAGTGGTAATACCTTAGCCTTCCAAGCTAAAGCGAGGAGTTCGATTCTCCTACCCCGCTCCATGGAAAGTGAAGGCGTTGCGCGCAACGCCACAGTGAATTATTGATTGTTGCCTGAGAAATTTAGGCATTTGCGCCCATTTGGCTCAGTGGTAGAGCACTCCCTTGGTAAGGGAGAGGTCGCGGGTCCGATTCCCGCAATGGGCACCACAGATTGTTGTTGGTCCGTCGTCTGTTTTTTGCCGTCGGGCCGGTTTTATTTGAATTACTTACTTTTCGGAGTCTGAAAAATGGGAAAAGAAAAATTCGCGCGTACCAAGCCCCACGTCAACGTAGGCACCATCGGCCACGTGGACCATGGCAAAACCACGCTGACAGCGGCGATCACGACAATTTTGTCGGCTAAATTTGGCGGTGAAGCCAAGGCTTACGACCAAATTGACGCTGCGCCCGAAGAGAAAGCACGCGGTATCACTATTAATACCGCCCACGTCGAGTACGAAACGGCTAACCGTCATTACGCGCACGTGGACTGCCCTGGACACGCCGACTATGTGAAAAACATGATCACGGGCGCGGCCCAAATGGACGGCGCTATTTTGGTCTGCTCTGCAGCCGACGGCCCCATGCCCCAAACCCGCGAACATATCCTGCTGGCGCGTCAGGTGGGTGTTCCTTACATCATCGTATTCCTGAACAAGTGCGACATGGTCGACGACGCTGAATTGCTGGAGTTGGTCGAAATGGAAGTTCGCGAGTTGCTGGACAAATACGACTTCCCAGGCGACG
>Ga0209084_1000732_pt1 | contig 30131 bp, 31 predicted proteins | sample C_130820_MF_Meta_FD_187309 | JGI IMG/M metagenome (GOLD analysis project Ga0209084, IMG submission 187309) | Freshwater microbial communities from Lake Croche, Canada to study carbon cycling - C_130820_MF_MetaG (SPAdes) (version 2) | ecosystem: Environmental > Aquatic > Freshwater > Lake... | reverse complement strand
CTTACGATATCCCATTTTCTCGCTCCATCTACTTAAGATAAAGCTATTCTATATGAGTTTGAGGCGAAAGTCAACTCTTTTAATTCCTCAACTACTTGCTGAACAGATGCATAAATCTCAGCTAAGCCATTGTTTGTGTTCATTTTTATGAAGCTAGCGTTAAAAAATTGAATTTGCCCTAGTGTTTTATCATGAGTGAAAGTTATTTGTGTGTAGCCGGTGCTGTTATGGTTAGGATGATCAGTGATCTGCACATTAGTAAAAAGACTGTTAAGTTGGTAGATTAAGTAATCTATGCTGGTCTGTCTATCCATCAGTTTGTACCTCTGAATCTATTTATTACAATTGTGTGTCAAAGTGTAACATCTTCCATCCCAGCCGCCCTAAGACGAACCACATGACCTAACATGAAATTTTTACTTTCTATTCCTTTAAGTATTCCTAGCCATTTATTTCTGATCAAAGCTACTTCGTTTATTATAGTTTCAAAGTCTATGACTTCTTCTTCACCATCTACATACTTCTCCGCATCTCGGCTAGTCAATGCTCTATTATATGCCTCTAGATATTTTTGAAAGTGCTTTCGGCGAATTTTCCGTAATTGAATATTCAAGTAGTTAAGCACCGCTTCTACTTCTTGTAACTGATTAAATCTATGCTCTGTGACGCCAGGCAAATCGGCAAGATTTTTCTCAATCTTGCCTTTTATGCTCACATCAAACCTAGCACTATTCAACTCTGCTTCATAGTATGCTATGAAGTCAGGTATAGAGCCTAGGTCTACTGTGATTTTTGAATACCAATTCACATATCACCAGTTATCTTCATCTTCTTCCTGTTCTTCGTATTCTTCATCATCGTCGTAATCATCTTCTTCATCCTGATGCGACTCATTGTAATCTTTAAGAGCCGCTGTCATCTCAGGATCTCGTTTAAACGCCTGCTTGACTTCTGCCGGGCTGAAATCATTATCGATCAGTAAACTAACAAGATTGTCGGCAGATTCTCGGCGAGTTGCATAATCAATATCTTCTTTAAGTAATGTCCATACATCAGCTATAAGTTCAATTCCCATGTATTAAACCTCCTCAGATTTTACAACATTACTTATCTTTGTTTGCTTAGCTTTTTGGAATTCGGTCATTACTTTATCTAAGCAACCGTCGTTATTAGATTCCCAACCCTTACGAAAATACTTGATTACTTCGCCATCTTCAGTTGTGTAACTTAGACGGTTGCCTTCTTTAGTAAGAATACCTGATTTTTCAAACAAATCAAGTAAGCCGGAGTATGGATTCATACCTGTAGAATATGGAATCTTAACTTGTACGCTTTCAAAAGGTTTTGCATAGCGGGTTTTCATAACTTTACACGCAGCCCGAATACCTAATACTTCAGTAACCTTGTTACCATCTTCATCTTCTTTTAGTTTTAGTTTCTTCATAGCAACAACAATAGATGATGCGTACACAAATCCTTGCCCACCAGAAATTTTATCATCTGGGTCAAACATATCTTGTGATGCATAAGTGTGATTAGTAGCAACTAACCCTACATTATAACTACCAAACATGTTAACACAATTACGAACCAGCGCGGTGAGTGCTTTGGGCTTGCGACCCATGTCACCTTTCATATCACCTGCTTCAAACTGATTAACGTCTGTTGGAGTTAACAACATACCAAGTGAATCAATTACAAAAAGTACCTTTGGACGTTCTCCGTCATCTGGTAACTGCTTGTATGATTTCATAAATTCACTAATGGTCTTACCTACATCGTCAATCATTGCCATATTTAATTTCAACAATTTACTTTCGTCGGTGTCAACATTAAGTGCCTTTAACCAATTTTCATCTAGTGCGTTTTCTGAATCAACAAGTACGACAAATATACCTTGTTCCTGTGCATGGCGAACTAGATTACCTGAACAGATATAACTCTTGCCCGAACCTGATTCACCTGCAAATACAGTTACCTTACCAAGTGGGACACCTTTGTTAAAGTCTCCGCTAATAAGATAATTCAATGCGTGGTTTCCTGTACTAACCCAATCAGTTGGATCATTAAAACCAAAACTCAATCCCTCAATACTCTTAGTAATTTCTTTTCTGAATTTACTTACGTCAAATGCCTTAGTCAATTTATTCTCCTATTTTGCTTTTCTTAGTTTAACAGAAAACGGTTCTCTGTCAAGTAGTTCAGGACAGTTCTCCGCAATCTGATCAAGTTCATAATCGCTTGGATAGTGCCGTAAAGCACCCCTAGCGCGATCCCGTACCAACGAAGGTACCCGTGGTGTCTTACCAGGATCACATAATTCTTCTAGTAATTTCTTACCTTGCTTAATAGCCCTAAATCTTTCATCCGGTAGTGTCATGATAGTTTCCTGATTAGAGAAGGGGAGAGTTACCTCTCCCCTAATACCTTAGGCTGTTTTCTGTCTAGCACGAATTTGTGCTAGAATATCTTGAGCCTTGTCACTTGAAGTTGCCTTAGTAGGAACAACCACGGGGGCTACTGCTACCGAAGCATCATCTTCATCGGTCGCTACTGCTGGTACAGCAGTTGGTTCCGATTGTGTGACTACTCCTGCAGGAGCGTCAAGACCATATGGCCTGTAGTATGCGCCCCACTTATCATTGTCGTATGGGCGACCATCAACTGAAGCCTCGAACATTTCCTTGATAACACGCTGTTCTGCTTCGCTGGGCTTCTTGGGCAAGAAGTCCTTTAGATTGAACAACCCATGTGCTTCAATAGCCGCGTGTTCTGCTTCGGTAAGCGGGGTTTCCTTACGGGCCCAGCTGGATGTAGTATATACTGCAAATCCACCCTTGCCAGGTGTCTTGCGAATATTAAAATCAAGACCATGAATATAGTCAGTTGGCAGATTCTCAATTTCGGGATCCATTAACGATGACTTAATGATTTCCTGAATCTGTGAAGTGATTGCAAAGCGACGAATTGGATTCGCGGGGGTCTTGTCATTACCAAGTGGATTTTGACGAACCAATCCCTGATAGATGTAAGTGCGCTTCTTCCAATACTTGTTTGCCATTTCTTTCAAAGTCTCATCCTTATACCAAGGACGCACTTCTGCAAGAACCGGGCAATTCTCTCCGTACATTTCCATGCATGGAACTTGTACAGTGATCTGCTTCATTGCAGGATTACCTTTAACACCATTGAATGGTAGCTTGATAACCTGACGCTCTATCCAAAAGAATTCGTTCTTTGCGTCGGCATCTGGAAGAAAACGAATGGTTGCTGTAGCACCCTCGTCAATATTCCAGTGAGCGTAAATTGCGTTATCTGATTGGTTGTTAGACCCTCGATTCTGAGTCTTATTGTCTTGTGCCGTAATACGGGCACGGATTTCTGCTAGACTTGCCATTGTGATTTCTCCTTTAAAATGTGTCTATACTGAGCTTTAGTTTGAGCTTTATGTTTTGCTGTCGGAGACAACTAACACATCATTGATTATACACTAATCATATGATGTGTCAATATGTATTTATCCCTAATTAGGAATAATAGATTTTTTTATGTTGTTTTTGGTGATTTTAATGTGGCGTTTACGCCGCGAACACTGTGACTTATCCCGCAATACTGTGTACACTGTGCCATAACTTCTCTTACTTTATCTGTACCGTACCAAAATAATCTTAAGTCACCTTTTTTATTTATCTTGAATCCTGGGAACTTGTGTGAAAAGCAGAGACGGGCAATACCATCCATATCAATCATAATATTTCTATTAAAACTATTACAAATTAATTTTTCAGTGCCTCTACCGCCCCAACCCAATAGAGCATCTTCATTTTTATGCACACTATCATGATACATCTCTACTGTGTCAATGTATTCTGGATCTAAGTTTAATTTATATTTTGCGTTGCAATCGTGTAATATCTTTTTTAAACCTGCATGGTCATGAATTACATTTTTATTATAAAACTTGTCCGGGCGCGGTTTCCCCTTCTTATCAATTAGTGTACCGAACATTGGTTGCAACCAATTTAATTTTAATTTGTCCGCACCCAAATTGTTTAATACAAAATCATAAAACTTGTCCAAATCTCTATAATTCTGCTCACACATAATAGACATGGCGTATATTGGAGTTGGTTTATTTAGTATCTTTCTTGCTTCTAGTAATAGTTTAATAGCGTTCACTGCCATATCAAATGATCCAATTACTCCCCTAGTTGAGTCATGTACTTTTGGAATATAACTGTTTAGAGATATTGTTATTTCCGTAGGACCTTCTGTGATTAATCTTTTAGCAACACTAAGATCAGTTACCATAGTGCCATTCATAACTGACAGACAACCTAATCCCAATGATCTGCATTGTCTAGTAATAGGCCAATACCGTTCTTGATTCATCATTGCTTCGCCGCCACAAATAACAATTGTACCTTTAGGATTTAACTCATAAAATTCGTTAATGATTTCATTTCTATGTTCTATAGTAATGTGAGATGGTAATACTACTTCATCTCTAGTCCAATACATGCAGGTTTTGCATTTAAGATTACATTGTAAGTTGGTATCCAAGAATAAGAATTTAGGCGGGTGGATCATTTTATTAGTACTAAAGGGTCTGGTCTAGTGCCAGTTGGTTCATCACCTGATAGTAACCAAGTCTTTTCGTGTTTAATTTGAATTTTAGGATCGCCCCAAATAGTATATCCCAAGTTACTTACTTTATGACAAAACCCAACATCTTCTGATAAGAAAGTATTTTCATATTCATGGTCGATCGGAGTGAACCACGGGCATTCCAATGATTCAAATACTCCTGCTTTAACAGCCATGAATCCCATACCAGTTGCACCCAATTTAATGCGATGACTTGCTAAGTCTAGTTGATCTCGCTCTATCCAATGTAAATGCTGATACTCATCTATTTCTTTTGCTGTAAATGATATAGCCTGTGCATAAGTTTTGTTGTCGTGTTGCATATAGAACCCAGTAACAATTTTGTGATCATTATTACTTATCAATCGTGCTAAATCTTCAGGTTTCCAAATACAGTCATTGTCTATCCAAATTATCCAATCATAAGTTATTATTCCATTGAATGGTTTGAATGTTTTAGGTGGGTTACCTTTACCACCTAATAGCCAATTTCTGCAACTATAGACTATGGGTGTGTAAGCATTTACGGTAGCATATTCTATATTATTTTGGTGTAGATACTTGATGGTATCATTCCAAGCGCATAGCCAATTTTTACTGAAGTAGTCTCCAGGTAAGCAAAATACTAATTTCATTAAATTATTTAATGCAGTATTAATTGCCCGATAGTTTTTTGATTCTTGCTAGCTCCGGATCAACGCTTTCTGCACCAAAAAATAAACCCTTATTACGCAAGTTCTTTTCATTCTTACCAACCGGTGTTGTTGGTCCTAATTGACCTACACGCTTTTGATTTGCGTCTAAGCCTTCTTCAATATCGTCGTCATCCATATGTTCGGCATCACCGTAATCATGAACACGCGGTTGAGCTTTTGTTATCTCACATTTTTCACATTGATTTACGCTTCCATCATAAGCGGTACTACCGCATTCTACTGGAATTTCTTTGTATCCATAACCCTTAGGCACAAATGCAGACATCTTTTTACCACAGCCATACCGCCATTTGCTCTCATCTAATTCATCATCAAGTTCTTTATCTTCTTGATCTTTCATTGCTTTACGAGCAAGATGTTTAGCAACATGCTTTATTACATTACCGTATTCGTCTTTATGTGTGGTGACTGCATGACCACCAATAAACGGTGGCTCTTCTTTATCAAGTAATTCTTTTTCTTTTTTTTCTTTTCTGTCTCGGTCAGCACGGTCGTACATTCTTTCAATATAATCATCTAGATTAGTTTCTGGATCCAAGTGATCATTCCAACCTTCATCTAATTCTTCATCATCTAGGCTATGATAAACAGCATCTACTTTGTCGGCTGCTGTGGCAACTAATTGTTGTTGCCATGGCTCTAAACTACCTTTATTCCCCATACCCTTAACTTTTTTATTTATTTTAGTAGACGCTTTAGCCATTTTGTTAAGATTGTCACTAGCCATACTATTTTCTTCATCGGTGTGACTTTCATCGGCTTCGCCTAATCCAGATGCTGCCATTTTTACAGCATTTAATATTTTGTTAAGTTCTTCGCCCTGTTTGTTATGATATACTTCCAACGAATACTTGACATTATCCATAGCCTTAGCAGCACCTAATTTTCCAGACTTACGTTTAACATAATCAATAAATGGTTCTAAATTTATACCATATATTTCTTCATGATCGTTGCTCTCTTCCGCCACAGCTTGTGGTGCCATATTAATGAAGTTTTCTTTAAAGGGAAGTTTTTTAGCAGCACTTGGGTCAAATACAGTAAGCATATCTTTAGCTAACCGAGTTCTAGTATTTAAGGGTATTCCTTTCTTGCTTAGAAAGTTCAACGCGCCAGATATAAAATAGTTTTCCCATTCTGGGTTAGTTTTACTCACATTGTCTTTTTCAAAATCCATGCTATGCAAGTATTCTTTATATAATTCCTTTGCTGGGGGTAAGGCGATAACTTCCTTTTCTTCTGGAATTGTCTTAAGATCGGTAGCTTCATCAATCAGTGTGTTAGCCCACTCTTCTAATTCTTTTACTTCGGTTACTTCTTTAATGTTCTTACTTAGTTTCTTAAGAATTGGCATTACGCTTTCAATTCTAGGATCTAGAGTTTCTTTTACAAATAATTCATTTAAATTCATTTCTTCACCTTCGGTCTCCATAAGTGTTGGAGTCCAGCTTTCAAAGTAAGCATTATAACCTTTATAGCCAATCATTCTGCTTAGTGTTTCTCGCAATGATTGGTAATGATTAAGACCTTCGTTAATTAGTTGTTGTGCTGATTCGTTAAATGTAGAGTTGCGTGTGGCGCGCACAAATCCTGCCATCTTTGTATATTCTTCTACTAATGATGTAATGTGCTTGCCCTTATCATCATACGGTGTACCACCTTCTGCTACATGACGAGCATATACTTTAGCAATTCCTGGACGCTTTGTTGGAATAGCAAATCTTTCGCCATTAGAATTTTCAACAAAGATTCTTTCAACATTACGAAAACGCTTTTCACCTTCCTCTATTTTACGGGTATGCTGAATGATAATTTTTACTTTAGGTACTGCATCATTATAGCTAGCTTTATTTCCTAACGAATGATAGCTTTCACCTATAGTTTCTTTCTTTTTTGTATACTCTCTTTGTGCCATATCGCTTCCTAAGTGATCTCTGTTTTTGAGTTCAAATCCTAACTGCTTTCTCATAGCCCATCTTTTCAATACATTTAATAAGCTAGGCCAGCTATCACTGAACTCTGTACCCGAAGTATTGTCATCTCCACTATCAGCTATATCGTCATCAAAGTATACAATTAAATTAGCAGCTTTATCAATCGTGACCCAAACCGGGCCATAATCTTCGGTTGTATTTGGCCCTTTCTTAAAGTCAAATTTAAAAATATCAGCATTTTGGGGTACAGGAGTATTTTGCCCTTTTGAGTCGATTGGGGTTGGATTGTACCCTCTTGTTTTTAAAAGATCGTACAGTCCGGTATTGAAGGATTCTTGATTGATTGCCATAGTAATATTTATTCCAATATGCTAACCAAAGACTGCAAAGAAGGGCAAAGGCATCTTAACTTCCGCATGGTCACGCATTTGCGACTCTAAATCTACGTGGTAATCACTTAACAGCTTAAAAATCCTAATAATTAGCAATGTAGCCATAATAAGATCGTCAGTATCCCCTATTTTGGCAGCATAACTTCCACCTGAGGCTACAAAGGTCTTTAACTCAGATATTAAGCTGCGACTATAAATTGTTAGTTTTTTACTTTCTAGCAGAGTTTTAAACTTAGCACAAGCTGCTAATTTACTCTTATTGGTTGTATTGAATCCCTTACGCTTTTTACCGGGTTCGCTAATAAATATTCCAGGAATATTAGCTTCTCCGTATTCGTTTAGTGAAATAATTGCTGCCTCACCTATAGAGTTATTTTCTAGTGAATAATATAGGTTATTAGGTTCATTCGTTCTTTCTACAATATATTTGTTTATTTCTGCTAACAGCTTAATCTGACTAGGAATATCAGTCTTGTTGTGTTTCCATTCCCCAATTTGTGTTGTAGTATCTGCTTCAAAGATTTCTATAGCAGCCGGATCTCCACCAGTACCCAAGCTTGGATCTAATCCAACTACGTAAATATTACCCTTAGTTGGTTGTTTATACCATCTGATTTGACCCATTCTATTAATAGGTTCTATACCTTCTAACATTATCAAAGTATTTGGATTGATCAGCGTTTCATCGGCGATGATAAATTGGCAATTTATTTCACGGTTGAACTTATCTTGTCCTAGCTGAGCCTTCATTTCTTCTGCCCATTTATCATCTCTTCCGGGCTGTTCTCTCCAATCTGCGCGATACGCTTTAAATCCGTTTATTCCAACTTCTGTTATATTACCAAACTCATCTTCTGTTTTGTTTGCCCCTTTCCAAATAAGAGCAAATTGATCTTCGTCCGAATTTGGGGTTGAAGTAATGATTGCTTTACCACCTGTACTCAGTGTAGGAGTAATTGAAGTCCAGAATTGTTCGGCGATAGTTGGTCGCACGAATGCGAACTCGTCCAAATAAAGTAGCGTAATAGACATACCACGACCCGTGTTTTCAGTAGTAGTTGCCGAAACAATACGACTACCGTTTTCAAAGTCTAAACTGCCCTTGTTATAGGTTGTCACCCCCGCTTTAATGTGATTAGGGCAGTTTTCATAAGCATACCTAATACGCTGCATGATTTCTTGAGCACCTTGATATTTGTGTGCTGCAATTAATATAGTAGAGTCTGGTACAAACATAGCGTACCACAACAAGTATCCGGCAGCACTTGTAGAATTATGACTTAAAATACCATTTGAATAAAATCTGTGATTTTCATCTCTAATAGTTAAATCGAACATATTTTCAATATTATTTGTTTCTCTAATATGTTTAATTTTTTCTATTCCGTTAACAGTATGAATATGCGAACCAATAGTTAAGTCTTTTGCAAAAACTTGATTCATTGAGCCATCAAACAAAATATGAGTGTCGGCGCATTGCAAAATTAATCCTGTTACAGTTTTAATTTCCCAAACATTGTACGGAATAGTACGATGGAGGTGTGTTATTGGTTTCCATCCTGTGTCAGTGGTTATTTCATAATCGGTTATTTCGTATGACTCTATAAATTTTCTTTCTACTGATTCAGAAAGTTCAGACATTCTTGAAGCACTTGTTTCGGATAGACTTCTTTGTATTTGGTCACTGTCATATTGTGTTTTCTGAATAGATGAGAGTGCAATTCCTTCATCTCTGTTGAGCAAATTAGACAAGTTACTAAATCGTTCATAAAATTTTCCTATAGTTATTTCTTCAACCTTACCGGTGTGAATATTTTTTATTTTAACTGTAGTATTTATTCCAAAACACTTGCCTGACTGTCTAGGCATCAGAGAGATACTGAACCTATAGTTATGATATGTATGTATCAGCCGCTTTTGATAATCCCACGGGTGATACACCATGCTACCCTTAGTAGGATGTTGTATGTAAAAGAAGTTATCCATGAAATATAAGTGACCAGTAACTTGATCACAGCAAGCCACAAATTCATCTATCTGTTGCTGATTAACAAAGTGTGTTTTTGTGTATGGACTTTTGACTAGTTCCGATTGGCCTGACTTGTTACTCATAGTGTTATTTAGTAGCCAATATACTACTTCTTTGAGAAAGATTGCTCGCTTAGATGATTACCTTATACTCGCATGTCATTCTGCATTAATTAGGGCCTAAAGTGTAGAACCAACTGGTGGCGCCGGTAGCAGCACAATAAAAGGTTTGAGTAGTGTTTCCTGACAGGACATAAGGAACGCCGGCTCCTAGATTATTAATCTTTCCGGTTGCAAGGTAAGGCCATACATTCGCTGCATTTGCAGTAGCATTAGTTATAGTTAATTGGAGTCCGGGGTAGGTGCCAGTTCCAAGAGCTACACCATTGTTTGTTGAAGTAACCGTAGTTATTATTGTATAACCTTTAGTTACAAAATATGCGTTAGCATATGCGGTTCCAAGAGCAGTCACACCAGTGGAAATACCCGAAACTAGAAATGATCCCGCTGTTACAGTTGATGTTGCAGTTACAGTACTTGAATTTACATATGTGCTTACAAGTATTCCACCGGTCAAGTTTATTCCAGAAGCATTAATCTGTACTTTTTGAGTTCCTTGGTAATATATTGCAGTATTACCATTTGCAGTAACAGTAATATTACTATTACCATTCTGTATCACACCACTATTGAGTGTTGGGATATTACCAGTTGTAAAAGTTGCTACGTTGGCAGTGATATTACCTGTACCGGTGATGACGCCAGAACCAAAGCCTAAGTTACCAACAGTAGCATTGCCTGTTGCTACGAGTGTACCATTACCAAAAGTTGAGTTTGCGGTGGCATTACCTACAACTAGTGCTGATAATGTGCCAACCGAAGTGACATTTGGTTGTGCGTTTGTTGTTACTGTCGCCGCAGTTGTGGCAGAACCTGCACTCGTTGCAGAACCTGCACTCGTTGCATATGTCGCATTTGCTACAGTACCGCTTACATTAGCACCAGCTACTGCGTTAGCTGTAGCCGCATAGTTGACTTGACCTGATACGTTAGCGCCAGCTACTGCATTTGCTGTAGCGGCATAACTAACTTGACCGGTGACATTGGCACCGGCAACTGAATTAGCAGTAGCTGCAAATCCAACTTCACCCGTAACATTAGCACCTGCTACGGCGTTTGCTGTTGTCGCAGACGTAGCAAGACTTACCGCACCCGAAACGTTAGCACCGGCAACTGCGTTAGCCGTAGCCGCATAGTTGACTTGACCTGATACGTTAGCACCGGCTACACTATTTGCTGTTGTTGCAAACGTAGCAAGACTTACCGCACCCGAAACGTTAGCACCAGCTACACTATTTGCCGTACCTGCTGTTACTGCGTATGTAGCATTCGCTACGGTACTAGTGACATTAGCACCTGAAATGTTACCAATAAATGTATTTGCTTGTATTACATTAGCGTTATTGATGTTCCCGGGTAATCCTAGACTGCCATCATAACCAAAAGAAAAGTTATTGCCATTAACAACAATATTAGAACTTGCTGGAGTGGTCGGGGCAGTAAACGAATATGTTCCTCCGTTTTGAAACTGCTGCCCATCAGATACCAATAAAGCAACCTGATGGGTAAAATTGTCAACACCATCAATTATACCATTAGTAACCCCTGGCCCATTTACAGTCCAAGTACTCTCAATTTGAGGCGTACCAAATTCCATACTTGGAAAATGCCCAATATAACCAGAGGCTGCATCATTAGTACCAACTCGTATAATTGGGATGCCGTTACCACTAATACGTGTACCGTTTGGTAGTGTTAGGTTTCCGTTAGAGTCAAACGTCCAATAATTATACATTGTAGTAGCTGAGTTACCGGCGGAAAGAGTAACATTACCTAAACCTCCTCCAAATTTTGGAACATTCCAGTTTAACGATATACCGGCAGTAAGATTACCTGTACTCTCTGTTCCAGCTGTAAGACCAACACCTGCAAGAAGAGTATTTCCTGTGGTAGTACCAAATAAAGCGTCACCGGATGATGTGAACAGATTTGCAATTATTGTGTTAGCAGTTACGTTGCCTGAGCTATTAATAGAAACATTAGGCGTGCTTGAACCAATTTGTAAATTTGTTAATGTACCTACTGATGTGATATTAGGTTGAGCGTTGGTTAAAACTGTTTCGGAATAGGTTGCATAGTTTGCATTTGCTACAGTGCCGCTTACATTAGCGCCAGCAACCAAATTTGCTGTGGCAGCGTAATTAACTTGTCCGCTGACGTTGGCACCGGCAACTGAATTAGCAGTAGCTGCAAATGCAACTTCCCCACTTACATTAGCGCCGGTTACCGAGTTCGCTGTTGTTGCGTATGTAGCTAATCCAACAGCTCCCGATACGTTAGCACCAGCTACTGCATTTGCTGTTGCTGCAAATGAAACCTCGCCTGATACATTTGCTCCGGCTACTGAGTTTGCTGTTGTTGCAAAAGATACTGCACCCGATACGTTTGAACCTTGTATATTACTTAGGTTGCTACCGTCGCCCACAAAGTAATTTGCAGTTACCACGTCGCCTAAATTTGCATTAGTAGCATTTACATTTCCGGCTGTATTAATATTTGCACCCGAAACATTACCTATTGCAGAAAGACCAATGTTACTCTGCCATTCTTGTGCTGGATAGCTATAAAGAAACGCTGCTTCAGCAGTATTACCTACAACGATACCGCCGCCACTTACATTTATTCCCGTTTCAGTATTGCCAACACCAATTGCTAGATTACTGGTAGTGATATAACTTACCTGATTATAGGTTAGCGTACCTTGAACATTGGCATTGCCAATGACAATCAATGTACCTGCAGTGACGTTGCCTAAATTACCCATATTTCCGGTGTAGTTAGGTAAATAATTTGCCACATTGCTGTTGCTGTATGTTCCGGATGGCACAACCCAAACACCGTTACCTGCTAGTACCTGTGATCCAGTGTTATTTAGGTTGATTGTAGCGATGTTTCCTATACCGACCACATTTGCTACTGATACTGAGTTAGCTATTGCTGCAAATCCAACTTGGCCACTTACGTTAGCACCAGCTACCGAGTTTGCTGTTGTTGCAAAAGATACTGCGCCCGAAACGTTAGCACCAGCTACTGAGTTTGCAGTATCCGTTGTCACTGCATATGTCGCATTTGCTACAGTACCGCTTACATTAGCACCAGCTACTGCGTTAGCCGTAGCCGCATAGTTGACTTGACCTGATACATTAGCACCAGCTACGGCGTTAGCTGTAGCCGCATAGTTGACTTGACCTGATACGTTAGCGCCAGCTACTGCATTTGCTGTTGTTGCGAAAGACACCGCACCGCTAACATTTGCTCCAGCTACTGCATTTGCTGTAGCAGCATAACTAACTTGACCGGTAACATTAGCACCTGCTACGGCGTTTGCTAACGTTGCATATGTAGCAAGACCTACGGCACCGCTTACATTAGATCCCGATACACTATTTGCTGTTGTTGCATACGTAGCAAGACCTACAGCTCCACTTACATTGGACCCTAATACAGAGTTTGCCGTTGTTGCATAATTTGCAAGATTAACGGTTCCGCTAATGTTTGCTGCATCTACTGAATATGCAGTTCCTGCTGTAATTGCATAAGTTGCGTTAGCAACTGTACCACTTACATTGGCGCCATCTACTGCATAAGCAGTACCGGCATATGTAGAGTAGGTTGCATTAGCAACAGTACCACTTACATTAGCACCAGCTACTGAGTTAGCGGTACTTGCAGTACCGGAATAAGTTGCATAGTTTGCAGTAGCCACTTCACCACTTACATTAGCACCAGCTACTGAGTTAGCGGTACTTGCAGTACCGGAATAAGTTGCATAGTTTGCAGTAGCCACTTCACCACTGACGTTTGCTCCATCTACTGAATATGCAGTACCGGAATAAGTTGCATAGTTTGCAGTAGCTACTTCACTGACGTTAGCACCATTAATGTTAGACAATAATGAACCATCACCGCTAAAGTAGTTTGAGATTACTAAGTTACCTAAGTTTGCCAAACCGTAATTAGGAATAGATAGACTGCCGGTTCCATCAAATACTAATTCAGCAACTGGACCAAACCCGCTAGCTAATCTAACTCCATCTGATCCGTATAGAACCATGTCACCGTTCATTGGATCTTCGGTGATATAATTTTCTTGTCCGCTAAGTGTTGGTACTGTTAGTTTACTGTCTGTACCAAATATCCATTGTACACTGTTAGCATTGACATAAACATTACCATCAACTACCGGAATAGAAACATTACTTGTTCCGTTGCTGATGTTATCCGTGTTTCCGCCACTTGCTGGGGCAGCAATCCAATTGCCATCGCCTGCTAAGATGTTACTTACATTACCATCTAGATTGATAGTGGCAATATTACCAATTCCAACAACATTTGCTATGTCAACTGAATATGAAACTCCGGACGTATCTGCATAGGTTGCATTTGCTACAGTATCTGAAACATTAGCACCTGCCACTGAGTTTGCTGTGGTGGCATATGTTGCAAGAACTACTGCACCTGAAACATTAGCCCCGTCAACAAGATTAGCTGCTCCGGCAGTATCTGCATACGTTGCGTTCGCTACTGTACCACTGACATTAGCGGCTGAAATACTTGTCAATGCCTGCCCATTACCAATAATATTACCTGCTGTGATATTACCGGTAGTGCTGATTGTATTGCTACCGTAACTTGCTAAAAATGTAGCAACATTACTATCGCCATAACTGCCGCCGCCGCTTGGTGCGTTGGCAAACACGCCGTTGCCGTACAATACATTACCCGCATTACCATCATAATTTAATAATGATACATTACCTAAACCGGCAACATTTGCCGCCGCCACTGCGTTTGCAGTTGCTGCATAACTGACTTCACCGCTTACGTTAGCACCGGCTACACTATTTGTTGCGCCGGCAGTAGTTGCGTAAGTTGCATTTGCAACCGTACCCGTTATGTTACCGCCTGCCATATTAGTTAAGCTGCTACCGTTACCAATAAAGTATGCTGCACTAACATTACCTACAACAGCCATACCGTTGCCAGAGATTGTTAAGTTGCTAGTACCTCCAAAAGATCCGCCGCCTGCATTATATTGTATCGTGTTGGTTGGTCCGCCAGGTACACCATTGCCCGAGCCGCTGCCGCCAATCGGCACACCGCCGGGAGTGTTACCATCACTATAGTAAAAACTGTTTGTAGTTGGTTCCCACCAAATGCGGCCCTCTTGGCCTACAAAGGCAAGAGCGTTGGCAGTAGCTTCTTGGACATTACCTTCGGTAAAATTATCTCGGCTTGTGAATAATTTTTGTATGAAAACTGTGTTATTGGTGTTACCGTCACTCATGGTAACTCCTTAAGATTGTAGCGGTGGGTTTTTAACTAGTTTATCTAGTACTACCGTGTTTATGCCTGCATTCTTTTTAATTGCGTCTAAATCTTCGTCACCCTTCTCATCTTCATAATTTTCTGGATTCTCGTCATAGACATTTTGTACGCCGGTTGCTTTCTTTAGTAATTCTAATTGCATTTGCAATGGGGGCAGAAAAACTTCAGGTGCTTGATCTAGATCACTAATAGATTCTGGTGGACCTGCTTGCTTTGACACATAGCTGGGCGGGATTCCACCATCTGCCTTAGGTTGAGTTTCACCAGACGCAGAGTCAACCATATCTGCCAATCCTCTCAAGAGTTCTGCTATTTTCATTTTATTAATTCCTATTAGACTGCATTTGGATTACTTGCTGGTGGAGGCAATACTCCAGTTGTGCCAGTATTTGGATGATTTGCGCCTAATTCAGTAATTGAAAATGGAGCAGCAGTAGCACCTGCTACATTGAGATAAGAGACGACGTTTCCCTGACCTACAATAAGACTATTGTTAACCGAGTTTGGAGGAATTATCATACTATTACCGGTTGCTACAACAAACGGTACACCAAATGGGTTGATTGTGTATCCGGCGCCACTGATTGCTACGTTAGCATTAGCAGTAAGGGTAAGACTTGTGTTGTTAGCAACAATCTTCACAATACCTACAGTTGCTCCAGTAGCATTACCAATCCAATAACCAGTGTTTAGCTGAGATGTAAATGTGGTGCTAGATCCAGTAACGGTTGCTGAACTAGTTGCACAAGTAACTGTACCGTTACCCGCAACATTTGGGTAACTTGCTACGACCTGTACCGCAGAGGTTGTCGTAGCAATCCTAATCTTGTCCGTCTGTATATTGGCAGACGCAGATGCCGAGTTGCTTGCTGTATAAACATATGATGCCATAATAGTATTCCTATAGTAATACTATTTATTCTTTTGGTAACTATTTAATGTCTAGCGGCCTAGCCTTAGTAGCAACAATGCAGTAGAACTTCTCCTGCAAGGTGATCTGCTCGCCTGCAGGGTCAGCTTGATCTTTGGGCATGCGGATATCAAACACATAGTCCTGAAAGATGTCTATATTAAAGCCCGTTCTCATCAAAAGGGCAGCTAATTGCGTATGACCAAAAATACTATAATGATTAAGATTGAATTCGTGCTTTCTATCACAATCTGGTGCAGGAACTTCTATGTAAATCTTAGACCCTTGCTTAAGTACTCTATTGTATTCCATCAGACTAAAGATAGGGTATGGACTGTGTTCTAATGCATGGCGCAAAAAGATAAAGTCTACACTTTCATCATAATACCCATCTTTTTGCGGTAAGAAAGAAATATCATACTCTTTAATAGTATGGCCTTTATCTCTACAAATTTTATTGTCGCCCAAACTGAGCCCTACGCCAGTCAAATCAGTATAGCCGCGAGCTTTCATCTCGTCTAAGAAATACCCCGGACCTGCACCTAAATCAAGAATCTTAGCATTTTTAGGTAAGTTTAATGGGTCTATATATTCTTTTACCATTCGCGTAGTTAGATCACGGTGAATTTGACTATCATTTTCATCGTAAATGTGTGCGGTATAAAGCCATTCGTTATAGAACTTTAACTTTACTAGGTCTAGTGTTTGATTGATATCGACTAAATTTTGCATAAGAATCCTGTAGTTGTAACACTACTTATTCTCAATATTAGTGATAATTATTTTTTAGTAGCCCTTGAATCCCTTCACTGGACTTGCTTTATTAACGCTCTTGATTTCATGACTTGTTTGTTTGTTCAGTTTGTTAATTCTACCTGCACCAGTAAAGTCACGGGCGGATTGAATGATTTCCATATCTACATCTGTATAGCAAGTTAGTAAAGGATCTCCCGCCATTGCTCCAACTGGCGGAGTTGGAAAATCGGGAGCTCCTGCCATTGCTATACCAAAACGCCAACCTTTATATGGACTACCGGACGATTTGTTGTTACTAATGTCTGGCATACTGACTGCGCCCGGGCTAGCGGCCATATGCTCTTCTGCAAAATCTTCTCCACATGCAGGTATGTCAACATTTCCTTCATTGATGAATTCTCTTGCTCTCATAGTATTATTTATCTTGCAGCCCTAATAGGTCTTTATACTTTTGGTACTTCTTCTCGCGATCTAATCTAGATTCGGGCTTGTCGTGCGGGTTAATTTTATTCGTGACTTCCTGAGTATTTGTAAAGTCTGTCACCTTAGGCTCTATATTGTCCTTGAACCAAAGCACTAGTATCTTAGCCGCAATATCAGGTCTTGCCGCTAATTTAGGATTCTTTACTAAATCTATGTTTAACTTCTGTCCCATTTTATCATAGTTACCTCTGCCGCTCAATTGTATAAACCCCCTACCCCTATAGCGTATAGCATCTTCTGGATAAATGTTACCTAATGCATTGCGGGTAACTACATTGTCCCAATACTTATGTATAAGATACTGTCTACCGCCAATTTCATTCATTTGATCAAAATCACCTGTTTCGTGAGCAGCCTGTCCTAAAAACTGTGCTAGCTCATGACCTTCGATGTTAGCCTGATTAGCTACACTTTTCAGCATACTTTCTATACGATTCAACGCCCCGACTGGTTTAGTTGATTGCTGCTTTGGTGTTATCCCAGTATGTTGTATCGCCGTTGGTGTTGCTAATAACCCTAATCCAACTAGGGCAGCAGCAGCTTTCTTCTTAAAGCTCTCATCCAATTCTCCGTCAGCTTGACTACCATCACAGTCATAGTCACAATTGACTTCGCCACAATAATCACACGGTATATGTCCTACACCATACCGATGTTCATCATTGTGTTGTTTAGAAAACGCATCGGAGTATTTCTCTAGGTTGGTTTTCTTCTTAGGAAACCTAATAACATCACCTTCAAATATAAAGTCTTTGGCACGCATTACTTGCTTCTCTTTGTGGCTACATAACGAAGGTTGCGGTTATTGACACCGGCTATAAATTCTGCTCTTTTGTTGGTAGGTACATTCCATATTTTTTTATTATGTGCATCAAATATATAAGTTTGCAGACGGGGATCTTTGGTCAATCTAGACCACACTGCTGCACCGCTGTCACTTAAATCTTGTCCAGAAACCAATACCATATTAAGTTTAAGTATCAACTGAGCATAAAACTCACTAGCCCAAACCTTTCGATTATTGCTAATTGATTCTAGCTTATCTATCCAAAATGTGGATTTTTTATTTGCCGTTTCATCGTAGTAGTGATTATCCCATTCCCCGCTTACCGACATTTGTAACATGTCGTTTGAATCGGCCGCGGCAAACTCATCGCCAAATGCCCCAGAACGATATACTGTGATTCTTTCGCCGGTGTGGCTAGTAAATTTGAACAATTTTTTGGAGTCCACGAAATAATCACTGATAGGTTCAGGGTTAAGATTGGTACCGTGTCTATCAAACCTATGCACTTCGGTGATGGGATCTACATCTTCAAACTCAGCGATGCTACCGTCGGGTAATAGCTTCAACTTTATTTTATAATATTCTTCTTCTGATTTAATTTTGACTTTTCTACCTTCAGTCCAACCTGCAATAAAATCTTCAACATATATTTGACTATGTTTATTTTTAGCTACCATGGACTTTATATACTTTGTATATCCTTCGGAGTAGGGACGATAAAGAGCTAACAACTTACCTTCTTTTCTTGCTATAGTTGCTAGCTCTTCATTTTTTGCAGTGGCAACACTTCCTGGCCACGGTCCCGGGATTACATCGGATTCGTCAAGTTTTGGCTTTTCCTGATCTTGCATTTTCTGAATTAGATGATCGGCTGTCCTTTTTACTTTTTTAGGATTGGTAGTTATCCGATCAGGAATGTTTGGTCCGGTTTGATTTCTTTTCTTAGCCTTGTATGCGTCAATCCGAATTTGGTCTCGGGCACTGATTGGCCTACGCCAGCCTGACTCAAATATAAATTCACTAGGTTTCATCAAGTCACCAATATTTGACCAGGATTGTTGGTTGCTAGAGCTACCCCAGTATTCTGAGTTAGTACTAGTGAGAGAGCAATATTGGCATTAGCAGGTATAACTTGGAACTGTACAATGTGGTTTAACTGACCAGTAACAAACGGATCTACATTAAGATTTACGTTACCTGATAAATCTACGTTCATGTCATATTGAGTAATAGGATCACCTAAAAACAATGTATTTTGGGCAGTAAATTGAACTGTTGAAAGATCGGGACTAAGTGTGGCGTTTATGGTGACGCTCTGAGTATTGGTCGTGATGTCAGTTGAATTGATCTGAAACGTAGCCTGTGTAAAGTTATTTGCTGGCCAACTGAATATAGTCTGAGAAGTATTACCAAAGGTCACAACTTTAGTAGTATTGAATATACCAGTGTTAAAAGTGACAGCAAAGTTATTATTGATCTTCTCAAACGCAGTTCGTAGCGGATCGCCCTGACCGTCGTTTGGGGCTGAACCTACATTAATAATCTCATAGTTTACCATAGTCATAGTGTTTAATCCTATATTATATATTTATCCCCCAACGATAAATACTCTTATGCTCATTTGGCTATACTCGCACATGTCTTTCTATTTTATACATCTATTATTCCTGTTTGGACTAATAGCGGCTGGGGCGGGGTTCCTATTAGGATCTATTCCCTTTGTTTCCCTGTATAGCGCACAGATCAAAACTTTAGGAATTTTGATTATTTTCCTGTCTCTATATCTAGAAGGTGGATTAACTGCCAACAACGAATGGGTAGTCAAAATGAAGCAAGTGCAGCAAGATATCAATAATATTGAGACCAAATCGGGAAAGATTGTAGTAAAAGTTAGTACTGACTATGCTGAGCAGGTTCAAAATATTCACGATGCTTTAGAGCGTATCCAAATAGAAATAAAGAAAGAATCTACAAAAGTCAATGCCGACTGTCATCTAAGCACCGATGCAATTGATATACTAAATGATGCGGCCAAACACCCTGTCAAGGTAAAGAAATGAAAAAGTTACTATTGATTCCGTTATTACTAGTAGCAGGTTGCTCATCCAAACCTCTAATTAAGCAGACCTTCCCTGATCCGCCAATTGGGATCATTCAAAAATGTCCCGATCTTGCTGCGGTAGACCATGACACAAACACACAGGTCAGTGATGTGCTAGCGGTAGTGGCTATGAACTATTCTAGATATTATATCTGCGCTGCTGCGGTTGACGCATGGCAAGATTGGTATAATAGTCAAAAAACAAACTTTAACTCCCTTCACTCTCCTGCTCCTAATTAATAGAAGTAGTCTAGCAGTTAAAGCTTGTTTAAGAGCTTATCTGTTTCAGGTTGAACTATGTTCGCTATATTCTCTACATTAAGAATAAATTCTACACCTGTTATATCATCATCCATTTCATTTAATTTTCGGGATACAGCTTCTTCTATTTGTGAGGGGTCTAATCCTTGTTCTAAAAACTTCTTAATATTAATAGTTTGTTGACGCTTCCCGCGGAGTTTAATAACTAGCTTTTTAATAAACTCCACAGGAATCTTTTGCTTCTCAACATCTTCTAATATATGTTCCCACTTCTTAATGAAATCTGGTGACATTTTACGCGGTTACTTTAGTTTTCTTTGGCTTTGCTACTTTTGTTTTTGCGTCTTTTGCAGGGCTCGTTACGACCACTGGATCAAGTAGAGTGGCTTCTTGCAACATGCGGTCCGCTTCTGCTAGTAATCCCTTTGCTTCTGCACTCATTTTCGCTGCTTGCTGGCGCAAGTTACTCGCTAATGAAGTATCACCTAATGCATCACCGGATGCAACAACCGGTGACTTGGCGTCCCGTGTTTTATTTTCGCGCATTCTTCTTGCCACTTGAGCGGGGTCTTGAATTCCTCGCTGCGAGTCTAGCTCAGCCATACGTCTGACTGCTTCTTCACCCTTCTCCATTTCGTCAAGCATCTTGTTTAGATCGCTCAACTTAATTTGAGTGTTAGGTTGCGGAGTCATTACGATTTGCTCAGTTTGTACCTTCTTTAACATACCCTCAGAATGTAGTACCTGTAACAGAATTTTACCATCTCTTGTATGCATACGATTAAGTGCATCTGACAAACTATTACTGTTTTGTCCAATATCGCTATCAATGCAGTTAATCAATGGGTCGTGGATGTTTTGATTTAATAGTTGAGTATAAACTACTAGTGCCATGTGTGGCTCGCCCGGAACTTCACGGAAAACAATTGCAACTTTTCTATCACCATGTTTCCCGACGTGTCGTGTAAATGCCATATAAATATTCTCCTATATCTTAGAGATATTTAATAGTATTTAATTCAACTGAAATTTTTGTTAGGACCAACGCAGATCATAGAATAACGCTTCTTTTGGGTCCTCAAACGCAACGTAGCCCGTCTTGAGGCCAAAGAAATCAGGCGAGCCAATATGGAATCTGCCTGTAAATTTTTCAAGTATCCAAATAATTCTTTCATTAGTTGCAGGTGTACCGGTTTTGACAAAGTGAACCGGCAACTCTTTTAAGTTTCTATCACAAAACCAGGTATTATAATCTAGTTCTATCATTTTATCAATGCTGCTACCATCTTGTACTTATTATACGCATCCAAAACGCTATGATGATGGGTATCAGATTTAGGAACCACTTCTAACCAAATTTTAGTTCGTTTAAGATTTGGATGAACGAATTCAGGATTCTCTGTGAAATTTTGTGGTTGGTGAATTTTTCCCGCCTCATATAGATCACATGCTAGCCGTAGTACATCTGCCAAATCAAACTCAGCAAGTTTGCTGTAATTGCCTGGCACTGTGGCCCAATGATTTCCATTGGCATGATAATCCTCAACAACCTGAACAACGTCCGCAAGAGTACGCATTCGTGTTCTAGAAATGATGACCAAAACGTCTTCCTTGGACACTTCACCCAACATGATAGATTGAAGACAGCCGCCAAAACTGGTACCAATGAGCATCATTTCTTTTCTTCTCTAATCAAATTATAAACCATTTCAGCCTGATGTACTACATCGTTCAATGCGGAATTGGATTTGGCGTAGCAGAGTATGTCACGCCAAATTAGCCAACGTTGATTTTCCTTTTCCTCTTCAATCAAAGAGGCATCTTTATGATGCAAAGTTCGGTTGACCTCACCTGATTTTCTAGAAAAAATAGTCTTACCCCCGTCAGGAGATTCAAACACTATTATCTCTTCAGCCGACTTTATGATCATTGTATAGGGCATATGTACCGAACGGTGGGTTCGGGTTTGGATCACCATGAATGATCCATGTCGTATCACAGTAATCAGGATCACCCCAACTGCCGTACGGATATCCGTCAGTGAATACGATCAATTGGTTAGGGTTCTTATTTTCTTCCTTAAGATAATTGAAGATGCAGTCAAAATCGGTACCGCCGCCGCCAGCTAGTTCATATTTTTCAATAGAATCCATGTTCTCGCTGGTGAAAGTCTGATAGTTGTAGACCTTAGTATCGAAGCAGGCGATGTTAATCTTGTAACCATCAAATGCATCCATCATGCCTGCAACTTCCGAAATGAAAGCTTTGCCCTGAGCGTTAGAAATTGATCCTGACATGTCTACCATGACCGTAACATCAATCTCTTCACCGGGCGTCATGCCGGGCATGATAGCATCCATGTGCCATCCACGACGTGAGGGACGCAGCCAAGAAAAATCAGACTTGATAGTGCTAGTGATATTGGTCTGTATCAGATCGTTCCAAGGCATGATGGATTCAGTCATATCCTTAATCATACGCTCGACGCCCTTAGGCACACTACCTGCTTCAGCACCTTGTGCGGCATTAAGAATAGACTGTTTGACTTCCTTACGAATTTCCTCGCGTTCGGTTTCAGTCAGAGTTGGTCGTTTGCCCTTCTTGCCTTCATTTTCACCTTCGCCTTCGCCTTCACCTTCACCGGCATCGTCCATATGGTCATCAATCATTTGATTCACGAGGTCGTCGATGCTGATGCGTTGAACATTCTTCATGAGGTCATCATAGATAGCCTCAGATGCCCAGCCATCATACTTAGCTTCAAACAGGCAAGGTACTGTCTTAATAAACTCACCGACACGATGCCGTTTGAGATCCGCATTTACCGCATAGTCATTGGCAATATTGAAAATGCTAGGATCACGATCACCAATGCGACCCATGTGATCGTACACCACATGAAGAACCTCATGTCCTACAAGGAATTCAACTTCCTTGGGCTTAAGAAGCATGATGAATCGGGCATTATAGTAGAAGTGCCGACCATCGGTTGCGGCAGTACCGCACCATTCATCAGCGTTGACTAACTTTAACCGAGTTGCAAGATTGCCAAAGAAGGAGTGCTTGAGTAGCAAACCGATTCGGGCTGAGATCAGTCGGTCACGGGCCGCTGCATCAACTTTAGGCTCAGTTGGTCCAATGAGTTTTTCAAACTTCTTATTGTGTTTGGATTTTTTCTTCTTACCGATCACTTCACTCATACATCACCTCAATCGCATTATATGTATATATCTTATCAAAAAAAGGATTCGGTGTCAACCAAATCCTTTTACGACATATTAATGATCGTTACCGTTTTCCACAATGTACTTTCCAAACTTCTTGTGGAATTCATCAAAGGTCTTCAACTGCGTGGGTTCGATTGGAAGTTTATAAGTCTTGAGAGCAATCTTTGCACCCATAACTACCAACTCAGTTTCAAAGTTGGTCATCATGTACGAGATGAAGTTGTCAGCCATCTGATGGAACTTCTTCAGGTCCACACGCTTGTTGTCAATAGCATCCTTGAGTTCGTAGCACAAAGAAATCGTAAGCGAATACATCGCCGAAATTTCCTTGACTGCTAGATCCTTAACCTTACCGTCAAGAATGTCCTCAGGCTTTGGCATACGACCGGAAACCTTACGATGAGTCATGAACTTGAATGCAAGCCCATCACCAACTGCACCTGCAATCAGATTGTGCAGAGTATCGTTGTCGGTATCCTCGTCTGCAAGAAGGTCGCTCACAAAACACCAAGTACGTGGAGTAGGGAACGCACGATTTGCCGACTTAGCATCAAAGTCATGCAGGTCCTGCTTAGCGAACGACAGATAACCAACCACATCCTTATGGATGTTGTTGTTCACTGCCCACTGCTGCCAAGAGTTGAAGTCGGCGCGCATCTCCAAATGCAGAAAACGATTAGCAAGCGGCATCGGCATACGATACGTAACACCTTTGTCGCTTTCGCGGTTGCCAGCCGCAACAATCACTACGTTATTTGGAAGCTTATACTTGCCAATTCGACGGTTGAGAACCAACTGATATCCCGCAGCCTGAACAGCAGGGGGAGCAGAGTTCATCTCATCCAAAAACAGGACAACGATAGGATACTGAGAAGCCAGCTCTTCAGTCGGAAGATCGACGGGCTCAGCCCAATCCATCTTGCCAATGTCCTTGTTATAGAAAGGGATACCCCGAATGTCAGTGGGTTCCATTTGCGCCATACGCAAATCAATCATAAGACCACCGAGTTCCTCAGTGATCTCAGAGACCACTTCAGACTTGCCGATACCGGCAGGTCCCCAAAGAAAAACGGGACGTTTAGCCTTAAATGCTTTGAGCAACGCCTTGCGGGCTTGAATGCTCGTAATAGTGTTATTGTCAGAGACAGTCGCCATATACCTATTTACCTTTTGTGAGAAACAATCAACTTATGAATCTATTATACGCAGATCACAGGAAAATGCAAGAACTTTTTGGCTACGTAAGTTATTGATTTTATTGCATTAAAATTTGGACTAAAATTAGTTTTTCCAAAAGCGTTATGGCCTCTTGGATTTTTTGACGCTGAGGGGGCAACTTTCGGGTATTGTGGGTCTGACGGGCGCGGACCTCAAGGTTGGAAAGTTCGGTAATCATAATAGAGATGTTGGCATAGATTGCCCAAATGTCTCGCTTAAAGCGTATGCACTCAGTGTTATGCATTCTAACACCCAATTGGTCATACACTTTTCGGGCTTCAATCGAATTACTGAACAACTGATCAGTCATTATCATATGATAGTAGAACTTTAGGGAGAAGTCAACGTTTTATGTGCGACCATCAGATCATTGACCTCTTCGACGGTAATATTTGGAACTTTGCTCAACCTATCCCAAATTTTTGAACCCGCGTATGTTTGCTGATCTCCGGAAATTAAAGTCAGGTTTTTGTCTAGTATGAGTGCTTTGTATAATTCACTAGCATACAAATCTAGACTTGGTATGCTTGCTACGCTATCAATTTTAAAAAATTTAGCATTTTGAAACTCGCCATCTAAGTTTGCAAGAACCTTACCATCAATTGCAGCTAAAATTCCTGTTTTATCTTTGTATACATCTACGGTGGCACCTGAGTGAGACACAAAAGAAAAATATTTGCGTTTTTCACTAAAATCCCAATCTTCCCAGTCTGCGCGTGTTGGACGTGAAATATTACCTATGCGTTTTACTTCATTCACTTTACCGTTAGGATTGGCGAGCGGGGGGATTCCTGCTCTACTTGTCTTAAACCCAAATGCTTTAGCATTCTTCTTTATACTATCAGGTTTTACATCAACTGTCAAGGCCATGCACCATCGCGGATCATTTCGCTGTTTGGCATTAGGTATGTAACCAGAAGCTTCCGCCACACCTTGCTTGTATAAGGAAATATTACCGACTGGAATGACTCCATGATATTCTATAGTATCACCTGCATTGTCTTGCACATTGCTGTCAATGCCAAACTTGTTTGGATCTAGCCCTGCTGTAGAAATTTTAAGCATGACAATTTGATCCAACCATTCATCAGGAACCATGTCACTGGTTTCAGCATAACTTTCTGCTACATCAGGATCTAGTGCAAGATATACTACACCACGCTGGCTATCTTCCCAATTACGCCTGCCTCCAGACCCTAGCCCTTTCAATTGAATACTTTTCAATCTTGGTTTATAAGTAGCATGGTATAATACTGAAGGTACATCTTGATCCAGCCCCTCCGCCACACCTTGCTCTTGTATTTTCCTAGAAACGATACCTCTATGCTTTATTGGTTTTTCATTATCCCAGCGTACTGGATCGATGATTGGATACAAATATTTTGTGCCATTGCTATTAATATCAAACTTACTACCTTTTGGAACTAGATGCTTCTTTCTAAGTTTATTAAACTTTTTTTCATCTGCTACTATAGGTTCTCCTATTGTCGCTTGACCAATTGCAACTGCGGGTCCGCTACCGGTTCTAATAATGCCAACTGTTTTCCCAACGTACGGTCTGAGGCTATTGGTGTTTCTGGATTCGTATTTCTTTTTACCATCAACAATTAAATCAGCATAATCAATATCACTGTCGCTTCTGACGTTGATGCCTATTGCGGGAGTCTTTGCATGAACTTCTGTCAACCCTTCCCCGTCTTTGATTTTTTTTGCTAAATCTTTGGATGAGTTGTCTCTTTTACGGCTATTAAATTTAAGTCCTTCTGTCACCTCTTCGGTGAATAGAGGACCAAGCACCACATTGCGACTTTTTTCTGCAAATAGCGATTTGTTTAGTTTGTTGACAATCTCGGGTGTTAGGTGTCTGTTTCTGTATCCGTACGGAAACAAGTGAACTTCTACAGGCTTGTCACCTTCAATCTTAAATATAGACTTCATGCGATGACGACCCTCATGCCCGGAAACTCTCGCTGGCATACTAAAGTCACCGCTTTCCCATTCTTCGGGCACTGTAATGTAAAGATGCGGAGAACCAATCGCTCCACCTTTTTGTATATAATCTATCATTTCCTGATTAGGCTCGTCATTTAATGGGGCGGCTAACTTTAAGAAAGTACTTGGAGTCATATTAACTCGTAACCCAAAATAATTTACTTCTCTATTGTTACCTACTGCCCCCCAACCCGTGTTGTTATCTATATTCGCTTCTTTTAGTTCATCTGATAAGTCTACATACCTAATAGGAGATCCTTGAATTGCAGCGGCAAGCGCACGGTGCTGACCGTCAATTATCTTATTGTCATCTACAACAATAATATAGTTAGACAAATTAGGATCAAGCATATATTGCCCTAAAGTTTCTACTTGCTCGTCATCTAGTCTATCTACAAGATCATCAATATGCTCAACTCTGTATTGACCAAGCAGATGATGCATTACTGAATGCTTAGACATGGTTTTTATTAATAGCTGTTTCTTTAAATCCTCTGAGGAAACATAGTTCCAAAAAATTTCATCGTGCTTAGGAAGTTTATTTCCATATATCTTTTGCAATGTAGTATTTTCTTCTGTAATCGTGTTTGGTGAAGCTAAACTTCTAGCTATGTCTGTAGTAAACGGTTGTGCATCTATTATATTTTTAGGCTTGACTCTTCCGTGCTTCTTTAATGCTGTGCCTTGATAGGCAACCAATGGCGCAGGATCTTTTTCCCAATCACTATCATCAGTAAACTTGATAATTGATATCTTGCCACTGCCCATCTTCTTATTCTTTTCCCAATCCATTTTGCCAGCCCAGCTCTGAGCATCTCTAAGATTGTCAAATGCGAATATCTCCCCTCCACCGTAACGCTCGCCTGTGCCTGCCTGTACCCAATTACTGGGTTGTAATGGTAGTATACCTCTTTTTTTTATTTGAGGTATATTGGCGGTAGTCGTAACATGGTATAATACTTTTTCTTTGGAAGTTTCATCGCGCTTAGGAAGTTTATTTCCATATATCTTTTGCAATGTAGTATTTTCTTCTGAGATTTTAGGTTTCTCATGCCCAGTATGGTTTAAGAAATGCTCAATATCTTCTTCACCGTATCCCAATAGTTTACCCAATTGAATATGATAAGATTCTGGAGCCCCATTTGGGTACTTACCTAAAGTGTTGAGCATTAGTCGTTTAATACTTTTAGCTACGTTAGGATCTTTGCTGACGATAATCAGTGGTTTATAGCTAGCCCATATAGTTCCGGGGCGCGTAGGTATACTGGCTATGTCTACTTTTTCTACTGTCCAGTTATTCTTTTGTATAGCGTCTTGCCAATTGGGTTGCTTTAGTTCATCAAAATCTATAAGTGCAGCAGGCTTAGAACCATGCAGCATCATTTCTAATTCTTTTTTTTCGTGCGGGCCTATTGTCTCTGCAATCTTTTTAGGATTCTGATACATAGTCTCAAAGCTTAACTTTGCACTATGCAGTTTGTCGCGCAAATCATATAATTTCTGTAAGTATTCCTGATTCTTTACCATCTTGTATGCTAGATTTTCAGGGCCAAATTCGCCAAAGTTTGCTAACCCTGCTTTGCGATATTGTTTTATCTTTTTAATTACTCTACCGACTTTCTTGAGGTCACGTTCTCTTAATGCAGTTTGGCACAAACGCTTTAACTGTTCATATTTGGCTCTAGTATTGTTTTGATCAAAGTTTGCTCTGCGCTTTAGTGGAAACTTAATCCAATGATCATTCAATATACTGTATTCGCCCAATGATACATGTGGGTCGCTTGCTGGTTGAACATAGAGTTCTATAGGGATGTCTTTTATTTTGATATCATGTTTGTCATTATACACAGACTTTTTAGCATTGAACAACTCTTGATATACTTCATCATTGTCAAATTGACCCATATCTACAATAACGTGCAAGTCAATATCGCTGTGAGGGGTGTAAGAATAGGCAGCATTAGACCCTGATATCGTAACATCTTTAACTTTAAATTGACTAATTCCTAACTCGTTTAAAAAATCTTCTGCTATAACTAATAGCTTTTTTCTTACTGTCGAGTCTAAATGCTGCCCGTGAAAAAGTAATGGATTCAGTTGGTCGTGAAACTTGACTGCATCCGACATTTTGAAAGAGTGTAGTTCTTTTAAATTCATCTAGTATTTATTCTAACATTTCTAGAGTCAAATGTACTCTGGGGTTTGGTCCAGCGTTGATAAAACTATGCCCATTACTCTTGTTTACTGTATAGATTGTCCCGTCAGCTAGCATATGAAAGGTGTTGTTCTCGTACACGGCCCAACACCCTCGATTAGTAATCAACGGAATATGGTGACTATATTTGTCATGTATCGAAGTCCATTCAAGTGCGGTATTGGGTAGAAGGACTTCATAGGCTATCGTATTGAAAAGGACGGACTTTCTGATATACTCTACAATGTTTACCGTATACTCTAATAAGTCCGCTTCTGGAGCATACTTATTATCTTGCATCAAGTAGAACTTACCGGCTGTTACTTTGCTTTTGATTACCTCGTAGTCAAACAACATTTTGCCAAGGTTTACTACAACTCCGGGAAACTTTGCTATATAAGAAACGTAAATGGGCAGCATAATTTACTTTAGTACAGGATATCCAAAAACAGTTTCAGTAATAGTATTACCGCTAGGTAATTGTCGCACATAAGTATCACGATCTACCATTCTAAGATCGGGATCTTTGAACAGTTTTCTTAACAGATCTACGTCAGTAACAGCAGGAAGTGATCTTTTCTTCAAAACTGCTCTCATAGCATGAGAACTTTCTATCCAATAACCTGTTTCTTGTAGCATCTCTGATAATCTTTGTATTACTTCTACTTTACTTGCCCCGCTTCCGTCGTGGCCTATTCCTTGTATTTTTCTCCCTCTCCAATCTTCACCTGATCTTGGCTTGCGATAAAACACGCAGCAGCTTATATCTTCACCATCCCAAGTAAAAACATCCCAGTCACTGGGTAGTACTTGTCTTAAACTTTGTACAAAACCAGCTTGGTGTGTACTAGCACTAAATCAATTAGATCATTTGACAACTCATGTTTAGCCGAGTGTGAGATATCTATTACCCATTGACGTTTAGGCAGCTTTGGTTTATGAATTATCTCTTTGGCTTTCATAGTACTATTTATAAGAAAAGGCCCTTGCAGGCCTTTTCTGGTTGCTTAGGTAACAAGGCGTTTCCTGCCCCGCTG
>Ga0209084_1000731_pt1 | contig 30190 bp, 42 predicted proteins | sample C_130820_MF_Meta_FD_187309 | JGI IMG/M metagenome (GOLD analysis project Ga0209084, IMG submission 187309) | Freshwater microbial communities from Lake Croche, Canada to study carbon cycling - C_130820_MF_MetaG (SPAdes) (version 2) | ecosystem: Environmental > Aquatic > Freshwater > Lake... | reverse complement strand
ACTCCTGGACGTTTAGGTCCAACTCCGGGACGTTTAGGTCCAACTCCGGGACGTTTAGGTCCAACTCCGGGGCGTTTAGGTCCAACTCCGGGGCGTTTAGGTCCAACTCCGGGGCGTTTAGGTCCAACTCCTGGACTTTTGGGGCCAACTCCGGGACGTTTAGGTCCAACTCCGGGACGTTTAGGTCCAACTCCTGGACGTTTAGGCCCAGTTGATTTAGGTCCAGTTGATTTAGGTCCAGTTGATTTAGGTCCAGTTGATTTAGGCACCATTGTACCTACACCAGGTACCTGTACACGTGAAAGTGCCAGTGATATAGAGCGAATCTTACTTTCAATTATTTTAATCTTAGGTTCATTATTAGAACCACTCTGTATAGAACTTTTTAATAGATCTGCTTGTTCGGTTTTTAATGCTGCAATTTGTCTATAAAGACGAGCAGCCGTTCGAAGTTTTGCCGCATTTGTAGAACTACCAAAATAGTATCCAAATGCACTCGGAGTTGCATCTTCAACAACAGCTCGTGCTTCAAGCTGGTTAGCTGTAGATGCTGCATTTACAGCCTCCATTCTTGTTTCACGTTCACGTGCTTTTTGTGCAACTTCACTTCCGAGAGCCCCAACACTTTTAGATGATCCTGGTCTAGATGGAAGTGCCGGAGGACTTCCAAATGGACCAGAAGGAGGAGGACTTCCAAATGGACCAGAAGTACTACCGGAATTTTTAGGTTGTGTTTTACAATATTCACGAAAAGCATTTAAATTTTTAAATTTACGTTCAGAATCGCTATTACATGCTCTATTTTTATCTGGGTGTAAGACTTTTGCTAATTGTGCATAATTATAATTATCACATGTAAAACTGTCAAAAGTATTATTATCTTCATCATATATACCACTATATATATTAGATGGACAATTTAGTACCGTTCCTTGTTGTTGATATGGTACTACACTTTGTTGTTGATATGGTGTAGTACTTTGTTGTTGATATGGAGCAGTACCTTGTTGTTTGTAAGGTGCAGTACCTTGTTGTTTATATGGTACTACACTTTGTTCTTGATATGGTACCATTGGCAGACGCCCAAATGTACCAGGTGGCAAAGAAGAAGCTGATGGTTTTGGTCCTGTAACTGGACCGGCAAATAAAGCACCTAGCCCAGTTACAGGAAGACTGCTAACTGAACCACGAGGCTTAAAATATACTTGGCATTTATTTTTGAGAGTATTTACAGAATTAAATTTTCCATTTTTGTTGGTTAATACAACTCCAAGATTTCTACATCCTTCTAAGATAAGACGGGCTTTTGCAAGTTTGATATCACGAGTTTTTCCAGATATACCCGTGAAAGATATTGCGAATGTAGGTAATCTTAATTTATTTTTTATTGGAACTGCAAATTCATTAAAAAGCGCAGTTTTTTTTGCACGAAATTCTTCTACACTTGCACATCTTTTTGGATTTGCAATACATATTCCTGAAACAGGACACTTAAAGTTTCCCATTGGACATCCTTTACTATGAGATTCTTTACGACAACATGGTGGTCCTCCTTCTTTCATACGAAATGGTGCATAATACGGAGCACAAGGTGGTTTATTCTTACAATTATGTCCAGAATATCTGTCCATAAATAATATATAATTATATATAATATTTTATTTTAAACGAAAAAATTTAATTTTTTTAAAGTATTTTCAGAAGCTATTTGTTCTGCTTGTTTTTTACTTTTAGCTGTCCCGGTTTCATACTTAATATTATTTATAGATACGATTACCGTAAATGTCCTATTATGTGGAGGACCTTCAGATGTGACTAAAAAATACTCGGGAGTGGAATTTTTAAAAACTTTTTGAGAATATTTTAAAAGAATATCTTTAAAATTATCTTCGATAAGTACTTGTGTAAAATCAAGTGAATCAATTAAATTAATTACAAATGAATTTACCGCATCGTATCCAAGATCCATAAATATAGCAGCTAAAAATGCTTCAAATGCATCTTCAAGTATTTTTTGAGAATCACGTCCTTTAATATTTTGAACGTGATTACTCATAAGTATATATTTTCCTAAATTAATTTGTTTTGCCAATTTTGAAAGCTGTAATCCATTTACTAATTTTGTTTTTATTTTTGTAAGAAATCCCTCGTCGCGATCAGGGTATTTATTATAAAGATAATTTGCAATTATTAATCCTAAAACTGAATCTCCTAAAAATTCAAGACGCTCATTGTGTTGTAAAAGATAGTCCTGAATAGGTTTTTCTCCTGTATAACGTTTCACTGCTTTATAAATACTCTTATGAACCAATGAACGTTGATAATAACTTATATTTTTTATTTTTATTCCATTTAAAATACTTTGAATTTCCTCTCTTGTCACATGTGGTTTTGAAAAATCATGTGTAAGAAGATCATCTTCAATTTGTTTTAAAATTAATAGTTCTTTAACATTTTTAACATTTTCATCAAAATAATCATTACTTTCATTGATAAATAAATTTTCCATGTAGTAAATTCCTTTTATATATTATTGCATGATTTTTTAAGTAAATTTAAATAAAAGTAAAATTAAAGCATGGATCGTTTTACAAAGGACTCAATAATTAAAGAAAGACTTTTAAATTTTTTAAAAAACCATGGAAATGAACGAAAGCAAATAAATTTTTTAAAAGATTGTTTAATTAATTCAGGTTATATGAAACGGTGGAATGAAGTTAGAAATACCGAAGACAACGAAGATAATGAATTTAAAGAATACGAACGTCTTCGTTTAAATCCAGAACAAAATAGGTATCAAGAATTTTACGATTACGATATTAATTTACCTGAGGGTGATATAGTTAGTTATGCATCTGGTACTATTGAATCAGATAAATTACAAAAAATACAACAACGTGGTATAACACATGAAGAACAATTGCTTGGAATAGTTAATGAATTATATGATAATACACTTAGTCAAATAGGTATTGATAACGTTACTATAAAAAACCAAGCGTTAAATATGTATAAACAACTTTTAAACTATTATCATTTAAATGAACTTAAATTAAAAATAAATAAAGGTAGTCTTAAAAAAGGTTACTTTGGGATGATTTTATATTATGCTTTAATAAATAATGGTATAATTATTAAAAAAAATGTGTTGACTAGTTTACTTGGTATAGAACTTAAAGATCTACCAGAAGCAGAAAAAAATATTAAATTAATATTCAAAGACCAATCAAGGTTATTTTTAACTAATAATTTAAATTTATGTAATATGAAAGAAATATTACCAAAAGATATTGTTGAAACTATTTATGATGTTATAGAAAAAATGAAAGAAACATTCGGAGATCCAATGAACCAAGCACAGATCGCCGCATGTATTTATTATGTATGTAAACGTAATAAAACTAAAATAAATAATAAGTTAGTTACGTATGATATGATATCAAAAAATTGTGATCAAAATCCAACCAGCAAAACAATAAAAGAAAATGTAGATTTAATTAAATCTATTTTGGGGGAATAGATTTAACAAGTGGATCAACATATTTCTCTGCCATATACTGACCAAATTTAACATCAACACCGTAAGGATCTTCACCTGCTTCAAGTTTTCTTTTAAGTACCATCATGCGTTTAAATATCTCCATATTCATTTGATCTGTTAAAATTGTTTCATAAAACATGCGATTTTTTTCCTTAAATAAATTAAATTCCGGATCAAGATCAATTTGTTCTTTTGATAAAGTTTGTTTTAATTTCATTAATTTTGCAACAATCTTTTCAATTTCATCGGCATTCATTTTTATTTTAAAAATTAAATTAACTTTAAGTTACTTTCCCTTGATCATTTTAAAAAATAAAAATAAACAAACAATTATAAAAATAATAAATACCCAATTAAAGATAGATGTAGACATACCAAACGACTCTTTTATATTACCCATAAAATCTCTAGGACCAACTGGGACTATTGGCTTTACACTTTTACCATGTTTTATTGGGCGAATAAATCGTGTACCACTTGGTTTATTTATGCCTTCCATAGTCTGATCCATAAAATCATTTTTAATAGTTTCAAATACATATGGACTCTTGTAATATTCAGATAAATCAAGTTGTTTTTGAAAAGCATTTTCTATCTTTTTATCTGTTGCTGGGTAGTCAACACATGTAGTTAAATGATCTGTATTAAAATCATTTTTACAACCATAATAAGCAGCATTAGTATCTGGAGGGAGCTGTTTATCATAAAGCTGGGCAGATACGTTCTTTACGTCAGACAATGTATTCATTTATATTTACTTTTACCTTTTATTTTTATTTAAAACTTAATTAAAAAATTTAAAATTTACAAATCGTTTAAATACTTAAAAACAAAACTTAATAAAGTATAAAGCAATAAATAATTTAATTTTTTTTTTATGGAATCTAATTTAGATGATATTTGGGATGACTTTACAAACTCATTAAACTTAAATATTTCGGAAGAAATTTACTGTTTGCCAAATTGTAAAAACTGTGATGCCAAACAAGATACCTTTATGGTTTTACAAGGAGATCTTACATGTACTTCTTGTGGATATGTAGTTGAATGTAGCATGGTTTCAGATGAACCAGAATGGAATAATTATGTATCTGACGGAGTAATGAGTTCTGCTGGTATTAGATGTGGAACTATACTTGATCCTACTAATCCATATGATGCTGCTACTGGGTTTATTCCAAAATATATGTGGTCTTGGCACCTTGATGATAATGGTGTTAAAAGATATACTAATTTATCAAAAATAGCAATAAGAGCAAATTATTCTTCAAAACAAAGAGCATTTGACGAGGGAAAATATTCATTCGAGAAAATTCAAGAAAAGTTACATATTTCGGATACTATATTTAACACAGCTAAATTGTTTTGGGGAATAATATTAAAAACAGATATATTAAAACGTGGAGGTAATAGACGTGGTATGAAAGCATGTTGTATTTTTTATGCTTGTCTTACTGAAAAACATCAACGTAACCGTGAAGACATTGCATCCGCATTTGATATAATTGGAACTACTGATTTTACTAAAGGTGAAAAAATATTTAGAGAAATTTTTGAAAAAAATAATGAATATTCGTGGATACTTTATAAAGGTTCTGAAAATGAATCAATGTATCAACGTTATGTTGGTCAGCTTGGTTTACCTTATACTATTACAAAAGTTATGAACATTATAAAAGAACATACTCGAGACCACCTCTTGGGTATTGCGGCAAAATCAGAAATAGCCGGACTTTTATTTTATGCTTGTAAGGAAATTAATAATATGAAACACCCAAATAAATCCGAAATTGCAAAATGTATTGGTATCTGTAATCCAACTTTAAATAAAGTTATTGAAATACTAAAATATTTTTATTCAAAAAATCCAGAATTAAAAAATGAATTAAATATTAATTAAAAAATAAAATTTAAAAAAATTAAAATAAAAAAAAATTTAAAACCTTAGGGTTATAAATTTTTTTTTAAAATAATTGTAATTATAAATGAATTTAAATAAAGTTATTGCCGGTATAAAATATTTATCCGGAAAATTTTCATTTGGAACTAAAGATGAAAAAAAACGTATATTACCAGATTCACTTCGTTTAACACCAATTATAGCTAAAAAATCAGCATCACAACTTAGAGATGAAGCACACCAAAGACGTATTATAAGAGACACTGAAATAGCTCAACGTATTCAATCTGAACAAGCTAGAATTATACGTGAAGCGCTTGTTAGAACAAATTATTTACAAAGAGAACAGGAAGCAGAACAAGAAAGACTCAATGGTCAACGATTACGTAATATGGCGATTCATGAAAGAAATCGTAGATCTAATGCGGCAGCAACTCAAGCACGTATCGATGAAGAAAGACGTAATATATGTAGTATTTGTTTAGAAAGATTTGAACTTATTAATCGTACCGTTACTCCATGTAATCATGTTTTTCATACTACATGTTTATGTAGATTTTTTAACACATGTTCAGGTGCTAATAGATCTTGTAAAGTTTGTCCAAATTGCAGAACACCGTTTAATGATCTTGAGGTAACTCAAATGTGTCCAGGTATAATTCCTTTGCGACCAGTAGCTTCAATTGGAATTATACCTTCAAATTTTAGACCAGGGTCATCATTTTCAGATTTATTTAACCAAGATAATCCAAATACAGGTTTACCTTATACATATCAAGAATTAAGAAATTAATTTAATAATACACATCATAATTAATTGACAATTCTTCTCCTTTGGGAATATCTTTGAGCGTTTTAAATATCACCATATTGCATTTTTTTGAATTTACAATTTTTAAATTAGGTGTTTGGGAATAATTTAAATAAAAAGTGACGTCGTTTGCATTTATTCCTGGTTTGGGAATACCCCATTTATCACCTTCAAGTACATAAAAATCTGATATCATTTTTTTAACATTTGGATCTAACGTTTGTACAAAAGAATCAGGAACGTCAACAGTTTTATGTGGCATACACGGTGCATTACTTATTTTAAATGGATTTGTCCCTTTTGGTATGTCTTTTATTGCAAATACACCAACTCCACCGTGTGCGTCTGGAAATAATCTTGTGTAAGTATCATATTTTAAATTTTTTTTTAATTGTTTTAAAGTCATTTATTTAAACTTTTATTTTAAAAATTTAAATAAATGTTAATTTAAATGAATCAAGTTATTGCCGATATAAAATACCTTAAAAGTTTAAGTTTTGATAAAAGTTTAAGTTTTGGTAAAAGCTCGCGTGGTAAATCAAAACCAGTAAATAAAAAACTTTATGCAATGGTTCTTAAAAAAATAAAATCTAAAGAAAAAGTATGGCCAAGCGCATATGCATCTGGGAGAGTGGTAAAGGAATATAAAAAACGCGGAGGTAAATACAAAGTTTTTAAATTTGGTAAAGCAAATGTAACAGGGTTAACTCGGTGGTTTAAAGAAAAATGGGTAAATGTATGTGTTAAAAAAAATGGTAAATATGCATCTTGTGCTAAAAGTACTACAAAATATCCTTACTGTAGACCTTCTGTAAGAGTTACTTCACAAACTCCTAAAACTGTTAAGGAAATTTCAAAAAGTAAATTAAAAAAAATGTGTAAACTGAAAAAAAATAAAAAAAAAATGAAAAAAGTTAATTAAGATCCATGGCCCTATTGGCCAAAGAATCCGCATGTGTATTAAAATGTCTATAAATATGTTTAAAAGTTACTTTTTCAAATGACTTTAAAAGTTCTTTAATTTGATGATAAATAACTTTTAAATTTTCATTTTTTATTTTCCAACGTCCCTCAAGTTGTTCAACTATTAACTTGGAGTCCATAAAAACGTCAATGTCGAGTATACCAAGTTCAATAGCTTTTACCAAAGTTAAACGGAGTGCCTGGTATTCTGAATAATTGTTTGTTTGTATACCCAAAAATTCACTAATTTCAGCAACAGTATTACCCTGGGGATCAACTATTACTCCACCTGCACCAGATGGGCCCGGATTTCCCCGAGAACCACCATCAGTAAAAATTTTATAATTGTAATTCATTTTAAATATTGTTAATATTTAAAATGGATTCCGATAAATTTAATTCTTTTGGACAAAAAGGAAAAAGAAAACCACTAAAAGCAAAAAGAGCATCAACCGCATCACTACAAGCAAAAAAAACAACAACTCCAGGACAAGTAAAAAAAACAAGAGCAAAAAGAACAACTCTCGCTTCTTTACCTGTTATTAATTTAACACCACAACAACTTCCTCTACATCAATTAGCACAACAAATTGATGGATGTGATTACAATATATTACCAGGTACACCGGGTACAGGTATAGATATAGATTTATATAGAATATTTTTAGAAAATTATGGATTTATAAATCAATATTCTGATCCATTACCTAATCTTAATCAAATTCAAACTCAACTTAGGATTAATGGTTTATGGAGAAATTTAAATAATTATCCCGTATTTGATGATTTATTTACACTAAAACAATTAAAATGGTATTGTTGTTATTCTATACAATTTTATCTTGATTATAGACATGATTTTAATGGAGTTATGACTACTGTTGAAAAATCACAATTATGTACACAAATGCATACAGATTTATACTGCGTTTTACAAAGATTTACCCCATTACAACAATTCCCATTATTACCATTATATACACTAGGTAACATTTATACAAATCCAACAATTCTCGGATTTTATAATCAAAATAATCCATATTTTATATTTTTAAACCAAATTTTTGAAAATGTAGGAATTGATTTTGATGCTAATCGAGATAGATCTCCTCAATTATTAGAACGAGATTATAATGATAACGGTTTATGGCCAAATTGTACATATACATCAAAAGAATATTTACAATATACTAATGATACACCTACGAATCTTGAATCAAAAATATTTAATTTTATATTAAATCCAACTAATAATATATTATCAATTGCGGCTGTTAGACAACAAGTACCTATAACAATTTATCCACGTATAGATTTTGTAACAATATATTCTGAAAATAATATTTCAGATCAATTTAATAATCCAGATGTTATAAATCTTTACAGTGAATATTTATCTGCTATAATGGGTATTCAAAAAATAGATTTTAAAAGATTAAAACGTACTATTTTTGGCAATGATAATTCAAAAAATAATGATCAATTAATAAAAACATTAATACATGTTAATAGTAACAATAATATTCGTAATATTAATGACAATAATATTATTAATGGAACAAATAGAAGTTATTTTATAGGAGTTGATGCATTATCCAGTAATGAAAAAATTAATCCACTGACCGCTATATTAAATAGTACAATAACATATGAACAACCACCTATTCGAACAGGTAGAAATACATATAACTTTCCAAATAATTCAGTAGAAACTAATAATTATAATCGTTTATCGATTGCGGACCAAACTACAATAAATAATTTATTAACATCAAATCCACCTGATCCTATAATTATTGGAAATTTTAATCCAAACATTAGATTAAGAGATAATTTAGTAATAGCACAGAGAACTGGACGTGGGGCTATTAGTACAGCAAACCCTAATGTATTAACTAATTTATATACAGTTCCTTTTCAAAATATAAATACTCCAAATAATTGGAATCATTATTTTACATCTGATATTGATATTTTAGACGGAGCTGCTGCTAATAATAATATTAGAAAAACACTATCTCCATTTATGATAAATAATCCAGTACAAGATGACCAAACACGTTCTTTACCAAATAATTCTCAAATAGATTATGTAAGAACCGATATACATTATAATATATTTTTTAATGTAAGAACTGGTAATGGTACAACTTTATTAATACCAAATATTATAGATCTTACTTTAAATGGAAGACCTAATATATATGATGTTACACAGGGTCCAAAACAAACAACATTAACAATAAATTGTTTTTTAAAATATCATAATTTACCTAATTTTAACAGTGATAATTTTGGGTTAATTCCAAAAACTTTATCAATTGCAAATATTAATACTTTTATTGGTTTTAACCAAAATACAATACAAAATATAAGTTATCGTATTTATAAAACCGCTCTTGATTATATTAAAATTTTAAATTTTTGGAGTGCTATAAATGGTAAATTTAATTTTTCAAATCCATTGCAATATGATTTAAATATAGATAATACTGAAAAATATGGTTTTTTATATGGTCAAAATGTAATAACTCCAAATCCTTTTATAATAACAAATAATAATAGTTATAATAATTTTTTCATTTTAAATGATATAGTAGCTGCTGACAAATCATCTATAATGATACCAAGTACTATAGTAATAGAAGGTTCCGAAAATTTTGGTGAATTTCATGATAATTCTTTAAAATTTTTTTTACGTTCTTATAAATTAAAACAATTTTGGAATAATTTTATTCCTACAATGGTAAACCCTCATATAACAAGACCCCCTTTTAATGTTAATCCTTTATTTCCTGTTTTACATATAAATCAAGGAGGGTTTGGTAAAAAACGCTGGATTCAACAAGCTATCGAAAAACAAAAACAAAAAGGAACTACTGGTTCGTTTAAACGTTGGTGTAAATCAAAAGGATTTGGTGACAAAGTTACGTTAAAGTGTATCAATGAGGCAAAGCGTTCAAAAAATAAAACTATTAGACAAAAAGCTAACTTTGCAAAAAATATACTTTATAAAAATATTATTAAACAAATTAACAGCGATATAAAATATTTGTTAAAATAAATGCCAAGAAAATTTGGAGACCAAGCAAGAAAAAAATTAGAAAAAGAAAGATACGACATGGCAAAATCTATTAAAAATACCGCGAAAGTTGATAGACAAACTGAAATGGCTAATCAAAAAGCCAGAGAATTTTTATTAAAAAAAATATCAGTCGGTAAAATTTCAGCTAGTCAGGTTAAAACTCAACAAAGAAATTTATCAAGCCAATGGAAAAATATAAGTTCTAAAAGTATTTTAAAAGGAAAAACTGATAACGAAATAAGAGCAATGTTTCCGATTAATGGCAAACTTTCAGTGTCCGATGAAAAAACAATTGAACGTATTACTTCTGAAGACTTTCAACGCCAACGTCAATCTGATCTTAGTTCAGATACTATTGACCAATTTAAAGATGCAACAGCACAAACAAAGCAACGAGCAACGAGAGTATCAGAGAGACTTAAACAAAAAAGAGAAGCTACACAAATTGCAGCTGAATCTAAACGAATTCAGGAAGAACGTCAAAGAATTGCGGCTGAATCTAAACGAATGCAGGAAGAACAGGAACGTCAACGAATTGCTACCGAAGAAGCTCAACGAATTGCAACAGAAGCTCAGAAAAAAGCAATTTTAGCTCAACAAAATGCAGCCAAAGCGGCAAGTGTAGCCAAAATTGCTTCTGGGCAGCAACAAACTGCTGCAAGATCAGGTTTAGCTATTGATAAATTTAAAGATAACGTTGCCAAAAAGGCACAAGCTGCAGCACAAGCTGCGGCAGAAGCTAAAATTGCAGCAGAAAAAGCCCAACAAGCGACAATTGCAGCTCAGCAAGCAACAAACAAAAAACAAGAAATTGCAGCAAAAATCGCTTCTGCTCAACAACAAACCTCTATGCGTTCAAAAGTAGTATCCGGTAAGTTCAAAAGTAATGTAATAGTTAATCAAAATGCTCAAGAAATTGCATTCAAAAATCAACAAGATGCTCCAAACTTTCAAATTAAATTTTATAAAAGAAAGCGGTCGAAATCAAATAAACAGTTAAGTAAACGGTTAAAACAAGTAATTCGCGATATTAAAACATTAGTTTCTATTTAAATTTGAACTTACTAACTTGGAACTATTAAGTAATTCAATGTCAGTTTGTATACCTTGTATACCTTGTATACTTTCAGGTTCGGTAACGTCTGGTTCAGGTATTAAATTAATTTCAGGTTCAATTATTTTTATTAAATTAACTTCAGGTTCAGTAAGGTCTGGTTCTATATTAACAATAATTTCAGGAATTAAATTTATATCCTTCGGAAAAGGTATGGGTTGCTTAAAAAAATTAGTCGGTAATTTATTTAAATTTGAATTTAAATCAGTTTTCGAAACTATTTTAGGTAAATTTTTTAATTCTTCAATCATATTTTCCTTTAATCTTGCCAATGGACTGTTGTTACTCGCGTTAAATAATGGCTTTTTGAGTAAATTTTTTAATTTTAATCCTGCTTCAGCAACCGTATTAGCAGTATTGTTTTCGGTATCTGTGTAAATATCTACCTTATTAATTACAACAATTTCAGGTTCAGCTAAACCTTTTCCTGTAAATTGCTGTGCATAAAATAAAAGAACACTTTTTGGTATAGCTGGACTTTGTTCAATTAATCGATCTATATCTGTACGCGAAACTTTCACACATTCAGCTCCACCTGAACTTCGATCCTTTACAGGTAAATTAAGTTCAACTGTAAGAGTTCTTGCCAATTTTCCGTAATTTATGGAACTTATCCTGTGAGATTCCATAAATTCCGAAATTTTTAAAAATTGATAAATAGTTGTCATAATAGCTGAAATTAAATTTATGGCTCCTATTATTTGTGGAACATATGGTCTTATTGAACTTGGAAAAGTACTTTGTGCAAAATTAGCAGTACCAGTTACAGTACTCATTATAATTAATGGAAGCATAAACCACATATTTTTCTTTTTGTATATCATATATGCTTGATTATGCATCCAACGATAACTTGATGCAATTTCAGCCCAACTTTGTAATAATTTAGCCTGTTGGGGGTGCCAGTCTTTTAAAGTCACTTGTGGTTTTTGAGGTTCTGTCATTTATATATTTAAATTTTATTTAATTTAAAATATAATTAAATATAAATAAACGCAAATTGTCAAGCAATATATAATCGTTTACTTAACGAAAGTTATGCTGTTTATGATTTACATTACCAACTTGGAGGTGCTTTTGTAATAGGTACTCCAGAATGGAATACTTTTGTAAATTCAATTAATAATTTACATTTTTATTAAAATTTACATTTTTATTAAAATTAAAATATTATATAATTTATATAATTTATATATAAACCACAATGAACAATTCTTATATGTTAATAATTATAATTATTCTTATTTTAATGTTTATGTGTTTTAGAAACAAACCCAAAAAATCATCTTTCGGATTATGGTGCAACAAATATCAATCAAAAATATCTTGGAATGGTATTCAATATTGTTATAAAAGAGGTGATTATCCAGCTTTATATGACAGACATCCAGAAATTGGTGATATGGTAATTGAAGCAGGACCAAATACCGTACACTATTTTGGATTGGCGGATTTTTACAGACCTAGAGGAACCGTATATCCAGGAGAAACTAAAAAATTTCGAGGTTATCCATGGTCGGTAAAAATAGAACATTCAAAAAAATAAAACAAATATATTTATAATTAAATATAAATGAACGCAAATTGTTAAGCAATATATAATCGTTTACTTAACGAAAGTTATGCTGTTTATGATTTACATTACCAACTTGGAGGTAATTTTGTAATAGGTACTCCAGAATGGAATACTTTTGTAAATTCAATTAATAATTTACCTTCAGATTGTATTAAAGTTTTTAGAGGTATTGATAGACAAGGTGATATTTATAACATGAATGAATTATTAAATCCAAATATCGATATTGTTCGTAGAGTTATGAATTTTTGCACAAAAAAATGGAAACATATGGAACCATTACAAAGTGCATTTGGAAAAAGAAAAAAACCAAACGGTAAATTAAAAGATATTTCAAAAGATATAATTTATCTTTTGAAATAAAATATCAAAATTTTAAAATTAATGAATCATGTTGAAGTTTGTTTATTTAAAAATTTTTATCATTTCAGATTTAAAAGTACTTTCTGAAAGTACCCCATTTGCCCAAATTCCATAACGCTGACGTTCACTTCTACCCTTTAAACTTAAATGATAATAAGTATATTCACTTTGGTCATTTATCTTAATAAAATCTTTACAAAACGCAGCTCGGTGAAGAAAAAGTTTATCAATTTTAGAAAAACGATGACATTTAGACCATTCAGGATCTAATTCATTTACCGTTTTTTTTAATATACCATGACCACCTGTTACAATAAGATCATCAAAACCATCAGAATGTAAACTATACATACAATCTTCCCATTTATCTGGATTATTAATCATTTTATTTGATTTAATAAGTTCAATTGGTAAATTACCATGAAGATAAGTCTTAACAAGATCACCTGGTTGAAGTTCTTCAATTAAACGATAATCTTCTACATTATTTACAACACAAAGTATTTTTGTTCCAAAATTGTAACAAATTGGCGATCCAGAAAAAGTATCTCCCAATATTGTCCAATTATACGCACCAATAAGTAAATTTCTTCCAACTTGTCCTGAGGTTGTATAAAATAATCCATCAGCGCCCAATGTAACACCTGGTTGGGCATATCCATTACCACCCCATCCGTTTAAAATTAAGTTATAATTTGTAATATTAATACCAGACAAATCCAACATATTATTCATGTTTGTAACTAAACTTATATCCCAATTACCAATGTTTTGATTAAAAGCAGATGCGATATAAAACATACTATTCATATCTGTAACGGTACTTGTATCCCAACTTCCAATGTCTTGATTAAATGCAGTTGCACTATTAAACATACTATGCATATATGTAACGGTACTTGTATTCCAAATATTACCAACTGTTGCCATCGGTGCACCGTCATTATTAAAAGCAGTTGCACTATTAAACATACTCCCCATGTCTATAACTAAACTTGTATCCCAACTTCCAATGTCTTGATTAAAAGCAGTTGCACCAGCAAACATATGATTCATATATGTAACGGTACTTGTATTCCAACTTCCAATGTCTTGATTAAAAACAATTGCGTTATTAAACATATAATTCATGCTTATAACATTAATTGTATTCCACTTGTTAACATTTGTTGCCATCGGTGCACCGTCATTATTAAAAGCAGTTGCATCAGCAAACATACCCCCCATGTTCTGAACAAGATGAGTATCCCAAGTTGAAATGTCTTGGTTAAAAACAATTGCACTATCAAACATACTAGTCATATCTGTAACGGTACTTGTATTCCAAGTACCAATGTTTTGATTAAAAGCAGTTGCCCTTAAAAACATACAACTCATATTATTAACATTAATTGTATTCCAATTGTTAATGTTTTGATTAAAAACAGATGCGTTATAAAACATAAAACTCATATTAGTAACAGCAATTGTATTCCAAATATTACCACTTCTTGTCATTGGATGTGCTTGATCATCTGTTAAACTACCATTATTAAAAGCAGTTGCATCAGCAAACATACCCCCCATGTTCTGAACAAGATGAGTATCCCAAGTTGAAATGTCTTGATTAAATGCAGATGCGCCATTAAACATATAACTCATATTATTAACATTAATTGTATTCCAAATATTACCAACTGTTGCCATCGGTGCACCGTCATTATTAAAAGCAGTTGCACTAGCAAACATACCCCCCATGTCTGTAACTAAACTTGTATCCCAACTTCCAATGTCTTGATTAAAAGCAGTTGCGATATAAAACATAAAACTCATAGTTGTAACTGAACCTGTATTCCAATTACCAATGTCTTGGTTAAAAGCAGTTGCACTATTAAACATACCCCCCATGTCTGTAACTAAACTTGTATTCCAAATATTACCACTTCTTGTCATTGGATGTGCTTGATCATTTGTTAGACTACCATTATTAAAAGCAGTTGCAAAGTTAAACATACTATTCATATTCTGAACAAGATGAGTATCCCAAGTTGAAATGTCTTGATTAAAAACAATTGCTCCAGAAAACATACCCCCCATGTCTGTAACTGAACTTGTATTCCACTTGTTAACATTTGTTGCCATCGGCGCACCGTCATTATTAAAAGCAGTTGCACTTAAAAACATATAACTCATATTTGTAACTAAACTTGTATTCCAATTACCAATGTCTTGATTAAAAACAGATGCGCCATTAAACATACTATTCATACTTGTAACTGAACTTGTATTCCAATTACCAATGTCTTGATTAAAAACAGATGCGCCATTAAACATACTATTCATACTTGTAACTGAACTTGTATTCCAAATATTACCAACTGTTGCCATCGGTGCACCGTCATTATTAAAAGCAGTTGCACTAGCAAACATACTATTCATATCTGTAACGGTACTTGTATTCCAAGTACCAATGTTTTGATTAAAAACATTTGCGCCATTAAACATACTATTCATACTTGTAACTGAACTTGTATTCCAATTGTTAATGTTTTGATTAAAAACATATGCGTTATAAAACATACTATTCATATCTGTAACAGCAACTGTATTCCAACTATTACCACTTCTTGTCATTGGATGTGCTTGATCATCTGTTAAACTACCATTATTAAAAGCAGTTGCAAAGCTAAACATATAACTCATATTAGTAACAAGATGAGTATCCCAAGTTGAAATGTCTTGATTAAAATTAGTTGCACCAGCAAACATATAACTCATGGTTATAACGTTAATTGTATTCCAACTTCCAATGTCTTGATTAAAAACAGCTGCACCGTAAAACATATAACTCATATTTTTAACGAATGATGTATTCCAACTATTACCAACTGTTGCCATCGGTGCACCGTCATTATTAAAAGCAGTTGCACCAGCAAACATATAACTCATTCCTAGACCTGATGGTGATATACCGGTACCAGCATTAATTGTATTCCAACTTCCAATATTTTGATTAAAAGCAGTTGCACCAGCAAACATAGCGTCAAAATATTTAACATTAATTGTATTCCAACCTCCAATATTTTGGTTAAAAACAGTTGCTTGTCTAAACATAGCTGATGTTGATTGTACACCTGTAGGGAGTGCAGCAGGAACAGATGTAAGGCTGGTTGCTCCTAAAAATGCACCTGTAAAATTAACCCAAGTTGTTCCCCAACTATTTACACTTGTTAAAAATTGTGCTCCTGTCCATGAAGTTGCAGATGAACCATTAAATACTCTGGCATCAGTTGTAATAGTTGGATAACTTACTTGGACAAGGTAACTCGTTTGAACAGGAGTATTGGGATAAGTATGCGTAAGTAAATAATTGTTTGTAGGAATCCCATCTGCCCAATAAATATAATTTCCACCTGACCATGTTGGATGTGTAACACCATCTAATTTAAATATAGGTAAACTAATATTAGCACTTGCAGTATTAGCAGGTATTGTAAAAGTAAGTTCTATACAATAACTCATTTTATTTAACAAATTATTTTTATTTAAAATAAAAGTAATTATAAATGACTACCCCCAGAGAAATTTTGAAAATACCAGATAAACCTCCGCCACTTATACGAAAAAAACGAGAAGCACGTGAAGTACCTTTTGATTTAAAAAGTACAAAAAGAAAATTATTTGATGATCTTGAAGATTTAGAAAATTGGGTAAAAGTTCCTGAAATAGAAGTTGAAAAAATTGATTTAACGTTTTTTAATGATAATGGTATTGAAGTTCGTTCAGAAAATAAAGATTTTTTTATAAAAATTTATAATTTACTAATTAGTAAAAATTTAACTGGTAAAAATAAATTTTTACTTCAAGGTATTTTTACTGATTTTGATAAATATAAAAATGAAAAAAATGAAAAACATCAAAAAGAAATAGGATTAAATTTATTAATCAAATTAAATAATATGTCTGCGCAGATATTACAAGAAGACCTAGAAAATATAGCTGAAATTAAAAAAAAAATAATTTCTCAAGTTCAAAAAGATAATTTTATAAATGGATTGAAAAAAAATACAGTTTTATTAACTTCAGGTAATAGTTCAATTCCTTTTATAAATTCATCCGATATATCAGATAACGTTGTAATTAATAATTTAACTAATAATTATCTTTACAATCCTGGTTTTTCAAATAGAAATGAAGAACTTGAAAATAAAACTATCCAAAATTATATCAATAAAATAACTGGAAAAACACAATTACAATTAGATTCAGGTAAATTAGTTTTTACAACTGCCGATAAAAAAATGTCAAACGATATGTATTCATTAAGAATAAATTGGGATTATATACCTAAAAATGAATTTAACATGGCAAAAAAAGAAAGTAATTTAACAAATATTCACGTTTCTGTATTTTTTAATAAAGCATTTATAGTTAAATATAGTAAAGTAATAGATATATTAAAAGTCCATGTATCGTGTAATGTAAACGACGATAGTTTACATTATGGAAGAGATTTTTTTAATTATGCTGGGGTAGTTACGAGTAAAAACGAGCCAGGTAAAAGTTGGGCAACTATTACAACCGGACCAATTACTCGAAAAAGAGAAATGTTAACTAAATTTCCAAAAACAATAAAATTATTAAAAGAAATATATATACAAACTTGTGATGCATTTGATATTCCAGCAGGTACTCATTTTGGTAAAAAGAAATATACTTTAAGAAATAAACTTAAAATTATTATTAACGATATCATTTATCTTCAAAAATGAATAAAGTTGAAGAAGCTCTAAGCAAATCTGAACTTTCAATTAAACAATTAAAAAAAATCCTGAAATTAAGTAAAAATGAAATTAAGTATTATATTTATATCTCTAAAAATATTGGAGATGTAAATCCATTACTTTATGGATCTTGTAAAAGTAAAATAAAAGTTTATAAATGGATTGAAAGTGATTTAAGTTACATTAAACGTAAAAAAATTAAAATTCGGAAGGTGGTTCCTGTATCTTCCGAAGAGCCTCAAATATAAAATCCAATCTTTTAGTTTTAGCAAGTAATTCTGCCGTATATCGTTCTATTTTTTTAGTATTATCATCAATACGTATTAGTGATTTCATAATTCCAGCGGAACAAATAACAATTGCAACTGTTAATATATACATTTATTTTATATTGTTAAAATATATGTATTTCTTAAATAGATTCATGGGAAAGAATGTACCAGATGTACCAAGTTTATCGAATGTACAAGATGTATCAAATGTATGTGTAAATATCCAAGAAACTTTACCTAATACATTTATCCAAGAAACTTTACCTAATGTATATACCCATCAACGCCAAGATTATCTAGAAAATGAAATCTCAAATATGAATAAACTTTTAGAAGAAAAACAAAGAGAACATTATAAATTAACACAATTAGAACATTCAGATATATCGGATGAACGTTTTAAAAATAGAATTATTGAAGTTGAACAATTGTCTAAAATATATAAACAGTTAATTAACGAATATACTTTTGTTCAACAAAAAAATCAAAGTTCTCAATATCTTACCGATAAACAATATTATACTGATTATGAACATCAACCACATACACCTAACAATAGTCTTAATAGCCAAAATACCGAAACACAAAATTTCGAAAAAACTCCTGATATATCACAACCTTTTAATTCTTCTAAAAATGAACATGAAAAAGATTTTATGAAAAGTATACCAGATGAAATAAAAAACCATCGTGATTTTTCTAATTATTTAAATTGTACATATATGTCACAAATGACGTATTATTCATTGAGTCTTGAATTAATAACATGGTATCTTAAAGCACAGCGTATACTTTATATAGAATCAAAAACATATTGCGAACAATGTTTATATTCTTTAATGTTACCTACAATAGGTATTTCAAGTATATGTACAATACTTTCATTAGCATTAAAAGATATAAGTTATGGACCATTGATTATAAGTTCTTTAACTGCTATTAATACATTTAATTTAGCATTAATTACTTATTTGAAATTAGACGCTAAGGCTGAAGCTCATAAATCAACAGCGTACCAATTTGATAAACTTTCAACCCTTTGTGAATTTTATTCTGGTAAAATTCAATTGTTTAATAATTTAGAAAGTGATAGCAATAAAAAACTTATCACATTTGTAGATACTATTGAAAAAAAAATATCTGAAATAAAAGAGGTAAATCATTTTATAATTCCTGAAATTATTAGAATTAGGTATTCCGTTTTTTATTCGTTTAATGTATTTGAGGTACTTCGTCAAGAAAATGCCAAAAAAGTTTTAAATACACAAAAATTACATATTATTTTAAATAGAATAAAAAATGGAGATACATCACTTAATCTTATTCAAGAACGAGAAGAACTTATTAATGATATTATTCAATATCGCATGATGACACAGCAAATTACTAAAAAATTTGAAACAGCAATGACAAATATTAATAAAATAAGACAAAATATTAAAAGATATGGTATTTTAATGTGTCTAAGAACTTAAATTAACTTAACAATTTGGGAAAGTTAATTTAAATGACATTTAAAGAGTTTTGGGATTTATTAAATGAGTTTATAGCCGAATTATTGGGATTAAATAACGAAGACCAAAATTGACTTAACGAATTAACAGTTTTAATAATAAAATGAGACATCTTAATTTTATAAGTTTAATTGAAAATAATAAAACTGAAAATATTAAAGCTGAAAATATTATTAAAGCAGATGAAATTATAAAAAATGCTATTAATAAAATTACTAATTCCGATATATTAAATAAAATTATAGAATTAAATTTTAAAGTTGAAAGTTTTAATTATAATATTATTTATTTTGATATTTTTTTACATATATCGTTAATTTTATTTATATTATTTAGCTATCTTTTTGTAAAATATGAATATTATAAATATAAATTACCATATAGATTTTCATATAAAAATTATCCCGAAAGTAAATGCCAAGTTTAAAATTACAATTTAATACAATTTAAAGTAAAGTGTTTTTTAATAAAAATGGGGGAATTCTATCAATGGAGAGAATTAGTTAATTCAATTGTTTTTATTTTAACAAATAATTTTATTGACGATTTACCAGATGAAAATTATAGAATTAACTTTGATAATGGATTACACGCATGCGATATGGCAAAAATAGTTGAAGCTAATTTCATGCAGTCTTTCATGTAAATTCATCAACTTGTTGCAATAAAAAGATCAATTTTGACAAAATACGTAAATACCTTAGGCCTGATGTGCAGTATTTAAGGCATTTATTCATTTTACATGCTTGGCTACGGAATCTGAGCATCAAAAAAATTTTCAAAACCGGTAAATACCCTAGGCTTGAGTGTGCAGTGTTAAGCAATAAACTTGACGTTCATTCATCGTAAAATTAAATTTTTCAAAAACCGGTAAATACCCTAGGCTTGAGTGTGCAGTGTTATGCGTGTAATGACTCGTGGTATGTGGAAAAGAGAGTATAAATTATCAAAAAGTAGTTGGGAAATTTATTGCGAATTTCTTGAAAATGCCAAACTGGAATGGTAAACAAAATTTTTCAAAACAGTAATTACGTAAGACCTTTGGGTGACAAAAAGGCAACTAAGTAATCCAAGCACAAAACTTCCAACTTTCAATGGCTACCATTTCTCTCGAAATCTACACCCAGACCTGCATGGCCCTTATGCAAGCAACCCAAGAAATCGCTCGTCTTCGCGCTGAACTGGAAAAGTTACCAGTGAAACTCAAGAAAGTGAGCACAAAGAAAATTATCGAAGTTGTTGACCCAGTCGCTCTCAGCGAACACCAGGAAAAAATCAAAATAATTAGGCAAAATAACGGCAAACGCGTTGCCGCATTCAACAAGGCCAAGAAGGAAATTTCCGCGGAATTCCTCGAATGCGCCAAGCAAGAGTGGTAAAAAATACAAAAATAAACATACATTAAGTCCTTCGGGTAACAAAAAGGCACGTAAAAGCTAAATTATGTCTAATTTTTGCCAAGTTATTAAGCCAAATGGACGTTCTTGTTGCAACTATTCTCGTAAAAATAAAGAATGCTGTTATTCTCACCGCAGTCTTGAATCTGGAGAAATTGTGCTTGAAAAACCAAAAATTAAACATTTAATTCAAGGTACTCCTGATAAATGTTATGTGGACTTATGTAAAATAATTCCGGATTTTTTATTGGATTCTAAAAATAAACAACGTTATTGCTGTTGGAAACACCATCATTAAAAATACAAAATTATTTAAGACCTTTGGGTACCAAAAAAGGCATAAACTTAGCAAAATGAGCACATTTCATCCAGAATTTTTGAATTATCCATGGAAAAATATTACCGGAAGTTTATTTTCTTACAAAAACCCGCATAGTTTACCAAAAAAAATTGATCCACCGCCAGGTTTTTTTTATCGATCCGACCTTAATCCATTTGCAAAAATTTATAAATTTTAATTTTTACAAAAACGAATTTACATAAGACCTTTGGGTGACAAAAAGGCATATAACTTAAAAACTTAAAAAAGCGCAAGCGATATGTCTTCTATCAACAAACAGATCGTCGCTCTTGAGAAAGCAATCAAAGCACTGAAACTGGCCACAAAAGCTACGAAAAGTGAAAAGAAAGCTCCCAAGAAGCCAAAGAAAATTTCCGAATGTGTCAAAAAATCTGATCTCAAGGCATTTACCAAAGCTGAACTTGTTCAGTGGGCCAAGGATAACAATTGCAAAATCAAGGGACTTTTGAAACAGCTCAAGAATGACCTCATTGAACTCGTTTGGAAAAATATCAAAAATGATTCTGATTCTGAGAGCAATTCTGATTCTGATTCTGATTCTTCCAGTAATTCCGGTTCTTCTTCAAGTGATTCTGATTCCGATTAAAATTTAATCAGCATGAAAATCAAAAAAAAATAAAAAATACAAAAAAAATAAAATACAAAAGGCCTTCGGGTCACAAAAAAGCAAGTAAAGCACAAATGAGCGAATCTAATACCAACCTTCCATGCCCACCTGCTCCTAAAATTGGTTATTCCCAGTATTTTGACCGAAATACTCAGAGATGGGTATTCATTAAAAAATAAATTTTAATTTTACAAAAACGAATTTACATAAGACCTTTGGGTAACAAAAAGGCAATTAAAATCAACCAAGTCTTCAAAGTTTTCAAGTTTAAAACTTTCGAGAAATGGCTTCCATTGAAAGTTACATTGACGAGTTCATTGTTGAGCACGAGCTTGACAGTGAAACCGTGAAGGAACCGCTGACTGATCTCATCAACAAGGTCAACGCTGCTCTGTTCAAGCACCTTTATTCTGAGCCGATTCCTGAAGAAACAGTTCCTTCCAAGAAGCCCGTTTCCAACAAGGCAAAGAAGGATGACAAAATCGAGGACCCAACTCTTTGCGAAAAGCTTGAGGATCTGAGGAACTGCACCACTGGTATTCTCAACCAGTACTGCAAGGACCAGGGGCTCAAGGTCGGAGGCAACAAGAAGGAGCTCATGGACCGCGTCTGGCGCCATCTTCAGGGAACCGATTCGGACGATGACAAATCTCCGCGATCCAAGCCCAAAAAGGTGAAAGCAGTTCCCGAAAAGCACATTTGTTTCGGATGCAATGCCAAAGGAGCTCCCTGCGCGATGGCAGCCACCGAAGAATTTGATGAGCACTGGTTCTGCTGGCGCCACATCAAGGAGGCTGCTGAGATCATCGAGAAGAAACCTGGTGCTGCTCCAGCAAAGGAAGAAATTGAGCCAGCCAAGGCTGAGAAACCCAAGAAATCCAAGAAATCCAAGGCCGCTGTTGTGGAACTTGTCGAATCAGAGGAAGATGCTTAAAAAAAATAATAAAAAATAAAAAAATTAATAAAAATAAAAAAAAAATAAAAAAAGTTCCTTCGGGAGCCAAAAAAACACGTAAATCAAGCACAAATGTCTGACTTTTTTATTAATCACACTAAGCATTTTATTACCAGTACTACAAAAGACGCTAAAATAAATATTGCAAATGCATTATCTAATACAATACGAGATAATCAGTGGTCTATTTGCGACAATATTGAATTTGTTGAACTTTTACATTGTAGTCCAGATAAAAAATATAAAATAAAGATGTTAATTGATAATGAATATTATTATTGTTCGTATGATGATGCGTTATTGTTTTCATTTTAAATAAAATTAATTAATTAAGTTCCTTCGGGAACAAAAAAAAACAAGCAAATGAATCCTACCACTTATGCCCAAACTTATATTCCACAATATTTTTCTAAATTAACTCAACCTAAAAAAGTTTTAATTGTTGATTTAATTTTAGAAGACTCTCTTGCAAAGTTAAGTATAAAATAAAACACCTTTGGGTATCTTCAAAAGCGAGCAAAGCGTAAATGGGTCGTTGTAATGGACAAACTCTTAAAGGTACACAGTGCAAAAGAATTATAAATGGAGAATATTGTTCAGATCACAACAACGAAACTTGTGGAATATGTATGGACCCATTAAAATGCCAAGCAATTATTCAATGTGGGCACAAATTTTGTAAACAATGTATAAATAAATGGGTATGTATAAGTTGCCCAAATTATTCATGTCCTATATGCCGTGGCAAAATTCAATATAGTATAATAAATGATGGTTTAAACTGGGGTTTAAATAATCAGTTGATAATGTATACAGATATTCATACAATATCAATTGATATTCTTGATAAATCAGAAGGAGAATTATTAATACTTTGTTTAAATATTTATAAAGATACGTATTTATCGGAAATTGAGTTTAACGATATATGTCATATTGCAAATGATAATGAAATTATTAATCAACCATTTCAAAAATTATTAAAAAATATTAAAATAACAAAAGCTATTGCAAAAATTAATTTTGAAAATAAATTTACTAAAAATATTTTTATTTTTACATAAATGAAATTTTTTTTAAGCGCAATTTTACAAAAAAAATAAATACATAAGACCTTTGGGTAACAAAAAGGTACACAAAGCTTAAAATGAAAACCCAACGTTCTGACGACTATCTTCCAGGTGATTTTTCATTTTTAAAAGATGAAAATGTAATTGCACTTACTTTTGATTACAAAGTTATCGATAATTTAAAAATATGGAAGATTTTAAAAAAAAATAAAAATTGTTTTGATAGCGTTAAGAAATTTGATGTATTGAAATCACAAATGTACCATGGACATTCTAGAGAAAGTCTATTATTAAGTCTTCGTACCATGGAATTTATTGCTAAAAATGGATGGGAAGATTATGTATTTTTAAAACGAGACTAAACTTTTAAAAAACCTTAGCGCTTGCGCGCCAAGCGGCAAAAAACTACGTTTTTTCGACCTTCGGGTTCCCTTCGGGGTTATAAAAAAGCGAAGTGTTAATGGAATCTCCTAAGCTCGATCCATGGGGAAAACCGATTACTGAAGTTACTAACTCCGAACTTAACAAACTTCGTAAAGAAATTCTTACAGAAGGTATCAATAAAAAATCATACGAGTCTGCAGATGAAGAAAGTGAAAATGAAGATGACAGTGACAACGAAATGTTAATGAAATTTATACCAAAAAAAAATAAAAAAAACAAAAAAGTTGATTTTGACTCAGTTGCTTATGCTTTTACGCTTGTTAATAAAATAAGTAAATTGCGCTCTGAATTGGCTAGAAATGAAGAGCGTATGCGTTATCTCCAACTTGATTATAACAATAAAGAAATAAAAATTGATGAACAGAAAAATTTTATTGTTCATTTAGAACTTTCTATTAAAGATCACGTTGATAATGCTAAAAAATATAATACTTTAATTGTATCACAGGCCAGATACATTAAAATACTTTTTTGGGTTAATGGATTATTGAGTTTGGTAACAATAGTTCAGATTATTTATCGGCTTATCTAAAAATTTTAAAAAAAAACCTTCGGGTTCCCTTCGGGGTTTTAAAAGCGAAATGGATAAAATATTTGAAGAAGCAATTAATCACAGCCGCAGAAAGACTTTATTGAAAAATATTATTAACGGTATTCAATTAAATGAGTACAAAAATAAAACTTTTCAAGAAATTTTTAATTCTATGTCATTATTTAAACAATATGGAGATATCGGCGCACTTACGATTTATGATTTAAGTTCTAATATTTGTAGATACCATGGTGTTTCAATTGATAAAATTTATATTATTGGAAAAGGCCCAATTAGAGCAGCTAAATTACTTAATTTAAAATGTAAGAAAATCAATGGTTTAAAATATGTTGAAATAAAAGAAACTATTGACATTTTAAACAAAAAAAATATAATTTTACCAGAAAATATAAAAACAACAACAAACGGAGACGATATAGAAACATTTCTATGTAAATGGCAAAAAAATAAATAAAATAATTTACAAAACAAAAAAAAAACATTAGACCTTTGGGTAACAAAAAAGCACATAAACAATTTAAATCCAATCACAAGTTATCAAATGTCTTCAGTTCAATACATTATCATTCTCAAAAAAGACTGGATTAAATCTAAAAATAATTTTCTTAAATCAAGAAATTCATTTGAATCCCAGATTGTTAAAACTATTACAGCAGGATTTTTTAATCCTTATGCAAAAACAGTTATCGTACTTCCACCTGAACTTACAATGGCCGATCGTCATAGAATCCACACATTTTCTATTAAAAATAACATAACAAGTAAATCTGAAAATAAACATGGTAAAAGACAAATGAAAATTTTTATTGAATCTGAGTACATTAAACAGTTAATTTAAAAAATAAAAATTAAAAACCTTTGGGTTCCCTTCGGGGTTTTAACAAAACGTTGAAAGTTTTAAAATGAATACCCAGAATGTTCTTCACGATCGTTCTTCAGAAATTCCTGAAGGTCTGTATTTAGAACTTATGAATAAATTGAAAATAGATTTTGACCAAGCACAATCAAATAACACAAAATTACTTATAATTAATAAATCAGTGCCGAAATTTATTGCTAGATCAAAACACGAATTAATAATTGAGATTGTTCAAAAATCATCTCAATGGAATGACTCTGAAGAAGTTTTATTAAAAATATCAAATAAACGAGTTATGTTTTCAGAAGTTAAACAAATATGTATAACTCATGGAATAAAAGTATCAAAACAAAATCCTCGATGGACTAATCAAAATAATTTATATGGTAGTTTAAGAAATGCCTCTGGTACTATTATTACTACCATTTAAAAAATTAATTTAAAAATCCTTTGGGATTCCCTTTGGGATTTTAAAGCGAAATGGTAAATTATTATATAAAACAAAAAATTGATAAAAAAAAAATTTTTAATTCTTTGACTAAAACAGAACTAGATAAATGGATGAAATCATTAAAAATACAAATTATTAATGGAGAAATAAAAATAGTATCTTGTTATTGTTAAATAAAAAAAAACAAAAAATAAAAAGACTTAAGGTTGCCTCGGTAACCAAGAGCAAACATAAAATGGATACACTTATCAATTCTTTACAAAAATTTGATATTGGAGAAATAACTACCATTGATGAAATTATCGATAAACTTGATAATTTAAGTTCCTACGATTCTCAAGATGAATGGAATATTCTTGAATTAACTTTTGCCAGACTTTGTTTTTTAAAATCCATGGAATTTAAGTTAAAAACATCCAACGAACTTATTAAAAGTTTATCTCATTTTATGGAACAGGTTGATAAAATAAACCAACGTTATTTAAAAACAATTAATTGGGATGGATGCGATGATGAGTTGAAAGACGCAAATTTTTTAATCAAGGAAAAATTAGAATGTTCATTAAATTACAATTGTCCTTTTGAAAAAATAAATAAAGTTCTCGAAGGTTATCATATATTAGTTGATATAGTTGAGGATTATGCAAATGAAAAGATGAATGAAACAGTTGACAATGAATTTATTGAAGAATTTTGTGGTAAAAGGAGAAGAACCAAATAAAATCTTAAATTTAAAAAGCTTAGGCTTTTCCCAAAAGGGTTAAAATGGAAAACATAAATTTTGCAATGGATTTTGTAAAAAGGTACTGTTACACAAAAGATTATCCTAATTTAATTCTTGTAAATAAAGAATTTTATTCTATTTTTAAAAGTATGGAACATGTTATTCAATTGAACCATTTACTTTATAAAGGCGGGTGGTTTAGTAAATACACACATGATGTTATACATCCAATTGGATTTTTGTTAACAATGGGGTGTTTAATAGATACTCTTGAAAATAAATCTAATCCTAAAATTTATTTAAAGCATAGAATAAATGGAATAAACCGTATTCGAATTAAAAAAAATCCTAATTTAAATTGTATAAATTTGATGGGTTATTAAAATAACTTTGGACATTTTTAAAAACCTTAGCGCTTGCGCGCCAAGCCGCAAAAAAAACTACGTTTTTTTCGACCTTTGGGTTCCCTAGAGGGTTTAAAAGTTTCAAATACAATGGTGAAAATTCAATGTGCACTTTGTAAAATATGGGTTAATTTTAATAAAGTAGTTTATCGACCTGATTTATTTGAAAATCCAAGTAATTTTCAAAATTGTGAAATTTGTAAAACATGCAATAAAAAAATTAAAGGGTTTTGACCTACCCTTAGGGGTATTAAAAGGAACAAGATGGCTATTGTTTTTCAAGATTTTGAACACCATCTTAACCATTTATACCATATTGATGGAAAAAATGTAGAAGAACTTTCCCATATTTTTAATATGAAAATAAAAATCGTTATTGAAAACTTAGTTTATTATCATATTATCAATGATAAATCTCAGGCAAGACGTTCACAAAAAATAACTAATTTTTATTTTTTTATAAATCACACTAAAAAAGAAATTGTTCGTACTAATAATAATGCACCTGAAGATATATCTAACGCACTTTTTATATCTATAAGAACTAATAAATGGTCTCTTACAGACGTTATTCAACTTATAGACTACGATAAACATATTGAAATCGTTCGTTCAAAAATTAAGGAAGAATACAAGTGCAAAGAGCCTGAATGGTTTGATTAAAAACAAATTAAAAAATCTTCGGATTTCCCTTCTGGGTTTAAAAAGAAAATATTATGAATTTAATTATTGGCTTTGGTTTTAATCCAATAAAATTATTACACAATGAAACAAAAAAATTTTTTAAACAAAAAAAACAAAAACCTAAACAACTTAACAAAATTAAACCTAAAAAATTAAAAGTAAATTTAAAAGAAGTAAATTTAAACGAATTTGACTATCTTAAATAAAACAAATTAAAAAAAAATCTTCGGGTTTCCCTTCTGGGTTTAAAAGTCGAACGATGGGTAAATCTGATTTAATTGAAAAAATAAAAGTACTTGAAAAAGAAAATTTACAACTTGGAAAAGAAAATTTTAAACTTAAATCATCAATCATATGTTTAGCATCTCAACTTGCCACAGTTCGTAAAGAACATGAATATAAACAAACTAATAACTATTATTTATAAAATAACACTAAAAACGTCTTGGCGTTCCCTTCGGGGTTTAAAAATTTTAATGGGTGGAAACAATAGAAATATGGGAGGAACGATAAGAACTGTTGAATTAATGTGTGGATTTAAAATTAAAGGAGATCCAGGTCGCCTTGATTTACAGCTCAGATTACATAAAAAAAAATGTGAAGAAGTTAACGTTACTTATTAAAAATAATTTACATTTTTATGTGATAATATTTTAAAAATTTAAAAAGACTTGTTCAGACTGTATACGAATAAAATTATTTTACAAAAAAATAAATTACTTTAAATTTTAAAATAAATAAAAGAAATAAAAGATAAAATGAACGTTTTAGTTTACTTTAAAATATGGCAACAAAAAACACTTTCTCGAAAAAATTTTAATGAATTAAAACAAGAAGAACGTGATGAAGATGATTTTGCACGTGAAAATAAGTTAGAACCAATTTACTGGTGTTGGCATTGTAAATATGGTTATTGTGAACAGCATTAAATTTAAAAATTTTAAAAACCTTAGCGCCACTTTTTTTTACCTTTGGGTTCCCTTAGGGGTTTTAAAAATGGAGTATCATCGATATCCTCCTGGAGGAGTTGATTATATTTTTGATCAAGGAAATGATCAGATTCTTAAAAATATATGTTCTATTTTTATTTGTCTTGAAGATAAATTAAATATTCCTGGTGTTTTTATGTATTATACTAAACATAAAAATTATAATAATATGTTCAAAATTTTATATAATTTAAACAATACACTTTTCGTAACAAATTATAATTCTTATAAAAATATTATTATTGAAAATAATTTAATATTTTTAGAATATTCAACAATTTTACAATATTTACATGCAAATACAACAAATCATTTAAAACGTAAACGTTAAAACGTAAATGTAAACGTTTATCTTTTGTCTTTGGACAACAAAAAACCCAATCAAAGAGTAAAATGAATTATGAATTTGTTCCAGAACTTTTTATACCTATATATAATTTTGGAAATAACCGTAATTTCAGTTATTTCCAAAATGAAAATCAGTTCGTTTCTCAAACTATTCCAAGTGCCCCAGTTGATATTAAAACTCCACCTGGTTACGAAAAAAAACAACCACAGTTAGTTTCTGATTTAAATTATTTATCTCCTTCTTTTACTCCTCAGAATACACAAAATTTTTTTGAATTTGATGATACTGAAACTTTTTTATTAGAAGAAACTGTTTTAAATGAAATAAAATTAAATATACCTGTTTCACCTGTTTCACCTGTTTCACCTGTTTCACCTGTTTCACCTGTTTCACCTGTTTCACCTGTTTCACCTGTTTCACCTGTTTCACCTGTTTCGTATA
>Ga0209084_1000727_pt1 | contig 30368 bp, 32 predicted proteins | sample C_130820_MF_Meta_FD_187309 | JGI IMG/M metagenome (GOLD analysis project Ga0209084, IMG submission 187309) | Freshwater microbial communities from Lake Croche, Canada to study carbon cycling - C_130820_MF_MetaG (SPAdes) (version 2) | ecosystem: Environmental > Aquatic > Freshwater > Lake... | reverse complement strand
TTAATTAATCGTCTGCCACTTAGAGGTCTTAAGGGACCAGTTGGAAGTGGTCAAGATGGGATCTCTGCTTTAGGTTCTGCTAAAGATTTAGCCAAGATGGAAGAAGTAATTGCTAAAGAGTTTGGTTTTGAAAACACACTAAGTAGTGTTGGCCAGATCTATCCCCGATCAATTGATTTTGAAGTTGTATCAAAGTTATTACAGATTGCATCCGCCCCATCATCAATGGCAACCACAATTAGATTAATGGCAGGAAGTGGTTTAGCTAGTGAAGGATTTAAAGCTGGACAGGTTGGATCCTCTGCAATGCCACATAAGATGAACTCAAGATCATCTGAGCGAATTAACGGCATGATGGTTCTACTTCGTGGTTACACCACCATGGCAGCTGATTTAGCTGGAGATCAATGGAATGAAGGCGATGTCTCTTGTTCTGTTGTCAGACGTGTAGTAATTCCAGATTCATTTTATGTGGCCGATGGCCTTCTTCACACCTTTATGACCATCCTGACTGAGTTTGGTATTATTGAAGAAAATATTAATAAAGAGCTGAGTGAGAATCTGCCATTTTTAGCATCAACGCAAATACTTATGAGCTGTGTTAAAGCAGGCATGGGACGTGAGATTGCGCATGAGATGATTAAAAAACATGCCACCACCACTACGCCAAGTAATTTCTTCACATCGCTTGTTGGTGAAAAAGATTTCCCATTAACAATTGATCAATTAAATCAATTAATTAAAAACCCAGCAGATTTTGCTGGTAGCGCCGTTGAACAATCAAAAGAGATAGCAGATCAAATTAATAAAGTAACAAAGGGTGAGATAAGTAAGGTTGAGTTACAAACTTTAATTTAAAGTGCGCCCGCTGGCGGCGGAAGTAGTTGGGCATGCGTAAATCTGTTTGTTAAATGGTCATTTCCCAGCATGAAGCATTAAATTCCCAGTAAATTCACCATAATTACGGGTAGTAATTAAGGCTCGCAAGGTTATTATTAGCCCAGTTCAGATACCGGTATATCGCTGGTGTCATTAAGTCAGATTAAGAAAGCTGGTAATGCAAATGGTTAAGAGTTCAAATAAGGTAAGAGCAGTTGTATTAGCGGCCACTTTTGGCCTATTTCTAGCAACTACCTCCTTTGCTACCTCTGCAAATGCTGTGACCACCTCAAATGGTGTTGCTTGTAAAAAAGCTGGATTAAAAACTAAGGTTGGCAGCAAGAGTTATGTCTGTGGCAACAATCCATATGTAACACCAACAAAACTGACTTGGATGCTAAATAACTGTAAGTTGGCAAATGATCTATATGTCCAACTAAAAGCAGCAGAGTCAGACATGCTTTTACAAGCAAATATCTTTGGCTATAAAACTTTGACTGATCTAGGTAATGCTTTAGGTGGTCAAGAGCAAAAAGATGTTAATGAATTAGTTAAATCAATCACCGATAGTGATGCCGCTATGAAAAATACTTTGTGCAAAAAAGGCAAATAAGTAAATTCAAAAACAAAGAAGTGCTTAAAAGAATTTAACCTCTTTTATGGCAAAAGATTTAGATCTTAAAACGCAGGTGAAATTGATCTTAGATTTAATAAAATCAATTTCACCTGGAAAAGGTGTTGAGTTAAGAGTTCCACCATACGGTGCGATTCAATGTGTAGCAGGTGGTAATCATCGAAGAGGAACACCACCAAACACAGTTGAGATGAGTGGACCAACATTAATTAAGTTAATTAATCAACCTGAGCTGTGGAGCGCGTTAGTTGATAGTGGCGAGATCTCCGCATCTGGCATTGCCAGTGACTTGTCCCCAGTTTTTCTAGCAGCAGCGGCTAAATACCCACCTAAGTAGGCGCATTTGGCGCAAGGCGGGGTCTATTGGCTAATCTTTACCCACGACAGAAAAGATGATTGTGAAGGAGGCCTGACTCATGGGACGAGGCCGTTCAAAAGCAAAACACACAAAAGTTGCCCGGGATCTTAAGTACTCAAACCAAGATATGGATCTTGAAACTTTGGCCAAAGAGCTACACGGTGAGTTACCTGCAAAGCAAAGTGATGCAAATGATGATCCTTATGCAGATGATAAATACAACCCACGTAATTAATTAAATTAATAAGTAGTACGGTTTACTAATGCGCCCCACCCCATATGTTGCATCCCTTCGAATCTATGAACCAATAGATTCATTTGCCCCATCTGATCAACTGCGGTGGTCACAGATTGCAATCACATCCCCTACTGGTTGGGATGAACAACGACGGGCCTTAACTCGCACAATTAACTCAGAACCTCCTGCGCTAAAACCAGATGGCGTCCACGTGCTAGACCATGAAGGAAAGAGATATGTTGCCCCTTGGTCAACGACGGCAAGATGTTGGGCAGCATTAGATGATTTTAAATCCACATTACCTGCATCGGTTATAAAGTTTTTTATTCCACAAACAATTGAGGATTCAATTAGAAGCTCAACTGAAATAGTAGAAGATAAGGTCTCACATATTCTCACCACCACCTGGAATATCCCGCCCCGTTGGTTTTCATTGTTCCGGCCAGATGAGCGGATGCGAGGAGAAAATGATGATGGTTACTTCACTATTATGAGAACCTCAATTGCAAACGCTAAACAACGAGCAGCTTTCACCCATGACGCAGTGTTAAGTGCATTTGGTTCTGGTCCCATTGAGGGTGAGATAGCTGATCTAATTGATTGGCTTGAAATCTTTGATACTGCTTCAATTGTTGAATTAGATTACGGCGGTCTTGCTATTTATTTAAATAACTTACTAATTGAAAATGGTGAGGCCGGATTAGATGCTGACACATCGATTGAGGATGTGAACTCATCCATTGCAGGACTTGCCTCCGGTGATGGATCGCTCGCTGGTCGCGGTTATGAAAGATTGGTCTCTCGCTGGCGCAAGGTGGCAGCCCTTGAATCTGCAACCTAAGTTGAGTACTTGTCCTTAAAATAAATAAACGGGATACTTACCCCATAAGGTTCAAAGCGGACATTTAAGGCCAATAGTGGAAGGGATATATGAGTCAAAGTAATTACTCACTATCTGCTTCTGCTGGCAGTGCGCAAGAGAATCTATTAACTCCAGCCGAAGTTGCCACCTTATTTAGAGTAGATCCAAAGACAGTTACTAGGTGGGCCAAGGCAGGCAAGTTAACCTCGATTAGAACATTAGGTGGACACCGTAGATATAAAGAGTCTGAGGTTAAAGAGTTACTAAAAGCAACTACGCCAAACCAGTCAGGTGGTAATTAAAAATGAGTGAAGAGAATAAAAATGCGCCAATAGATCCAAAGGCGAAGATGTTAGAGGCGCTCGCTAAGAAACAAAAGGGCGGCAATAGCGGCAAATCTGGTGGACCAAGTAATGGTTCCAAGATTGGCGCCGGCCAAACCGGAGGAGCAGCTCCAAAGATGCATCGCCGCAAAGCTGGCTCTGCTTAATTTGTGCTCCACCTTAAACAATTAACACCAGATCAACAAACAGGTGTTCTTGCTTTAATTAAATCAGCAACTGATCATGACCAAACTCCACCAATCTCAGATCACATTCTGCTTCACCTTCGTCACGGCGGTGATAAATCAGATTCACATTTAGTAATAACAGAAAATGAAAAAATCATCGGTTACGCCCACCTTGATCAAACCGATTTAGTAGCAGGTCCTGCTGTTGAGTTGGTGGTTGATCCAGACCATCGTCAAACAGGTGTTGGCAGCCAGTTAATAAGTGAGGCGATAAAAATTTGTGGGCAGCGTCTTCGTCTTTGGTCACATGGTGACCTACCTGCGGCAAGCAAACTGGCGATTGCAAATAACTTTATAAAGGTAAGAACTGTTATTCAAATGATTGTTGATCTTGGTGAAATCAAGCAGATCGGGCAAATTGATTCAGCAATTACGGTCAGAACATTTTTGCCTGGATTAGATTGTGATAATTGGCTCGCCTTAAATAACAAAGCATTCACCAATCACCCAGAGCAGGGTAATTGGAGTATTAATGATTTAAATCTGCGTCTTAAAGAGGATTGGTTTGATGAGAAAGGCTTTTTTATTGCCGAAAAAGATAACCAAATAATTGGTGCCACCTGGACCAAGATCCATGGCGCAACCTCACACCAACATGATGGTGAAGATTCCCATGATCATCCAGCAATTGGTGAGATCTATATAACCGCAATAGACCCAAGCTATAACCGGCTTGGCATTGGCAAAGTATTAACAATTACCGCACTTAATTACTTAAAGTATCAAGGATTAAACCAAGTGATTTTATATGTTGATGAAGAAAATAAAGCTGCGATTAATCTCTATCAAAGCTTAGGCTTTAAGGAGTTTGGTAAGGATTTGTTGTTTAAATTACCTTAGGCAGTATAAAAATAAGGGACCCGTGAGGGTCCCTTATCAATGAGCGCTTTCCAACTAAGAGCAATTAAGAATAGCAATAAAATTTCTGATTAGAAGTCCTCACTAAATGTAAACAGCGCTTCAATATATGAATCACCAGTTACTCCAAGTAACTGTGCATTAGGCGGTGCGGTAACCGGCTCTAAACAAACACCATCCTCATGTTCAGTGTAAACAGTCCAATAAGGTGCATCTGATTCAATACTTAATCTGGCAGCCCCTGGCCAAATAACCTCTGGTGTACCAATGATTTCAGTAAAGGTGTCATCCCAAGGCTGTGGTGGTTGGGGTGCAAACTCACCAGTTGGCACAAAATCATTCCCACGCACCAACATTTTATTTGCTCTAAATAAAACCTCAGCAGAATCTCCTCTGCCAATATCTCTAGCAATCCAAGGATGAAAACCTAATGAGAAGGGCAGATCGCAACCATTAGCTTCATACTCAAGTGACCAACGGAGTGCGTCATCTAATATCTCAAAGCTTTGAATAACCGATGCCCCGTTATAAGGAGCTGGAAACTCTAGTAATTGTTTGCCACCACCTAGATCCTGCCAAGAAGAGTAAAAACCATAGCCATGGATTGCATTCGGTGGATCAAAGGTAGTTGGCAGCTGCACACTCTCACCCTTTGTGTTTTTAACAATGCCATCTTTAATTCGCCCTGCCCACGGCGCCATCGCATACCAACCCCAACCACGCATATCACCATTAAACGGTGTTACAAATTGCATATCTCGCCACTGCAAAGAGGCAAGGCGCCCACCTTGATCTAAATCAATTGCAATTGAGATTTGATCACCATCTATGTTTAACATTTAAATAATCTCATCCCTTCCTGGTGGTAGTGCGCCAGTTCTTGAAACCGTAATTGCAGCAGCCTTTGCTGCCCGCTCTAACTTTGCAATTAGTAATTGCCCAGTTAAGTTTTGTAAACCTTCTTCAACTATCGCCTCAACAAGTATTGCACCAACAGTATCTCCGGCCCCTACTGTGTCGGCCACAACCACCTTTTTAGCATCAACCGATACTTTTTCACCCTTGCGGTAACCAGATAAGCCTTTGTCACCAAAGGTAATAACTACTAACTCAGGCCCCATTGAAAGCCAAGTATTTGCCACATCATCAATACTTTTATCTGGGTATAACCAGTAAATATCATCATCAGATACTTTTACAGCGGACGAAATCCCAATCCACTTTTCAACTTGTCTCACATACTCTGCTCGATCTGCCATCACAGCTGGCCTAATGTTTGGATCAAAGACAATGGGTGCAACACCTTTAACAACGCTTGCCCACTTATGTAATACCGAGGCTGCCGGCTCGATTGCAGTTACTAAGGTGCCGATATGAAGCAAAGATGGCTTTAAAGTAAGTGGGTCAGGCAGCCAATCAGGGGTGTAATCAAAGGTGGCAGTTCCCTCAATTAAAAACTCATAGGTAGCACCACCTTGATTGTTAAGTGAGACAATTGCTAAACAGGTTGGCTTATCTGAAAACTTAACGTAATCAAGTAATACACCATCTTGGTGTAATTGTTTTAGAGCCATCTGCCCATACATATCAGTTGAAATACCATCAATAAATTGGGTATTAATTCCAAGTTTTGCTAACGCCTTTGCGGTATTGGCAGGCCCGCCACCAACAACTGCTTTGCGCTCTGTCCCATCTGGAATTAAATCAATTAATACTTCACCAACAACCCAAACATCACTCAAAGGGTTTCACCCTTGCGTGCTAAAAACTCAGTTAATGCTTCAACACCAAGTAAGTGATCTTCAACTTGGGGCAGGCCGCTAATTATTAAAACACCAAGGTAGCCATCACTTTTTGTAATCAAAGGAATACCGCCGCCATGAATTGCATGGGTCTCATCTAATAAATTATTTTCCTTATGCCAATCAATCCCTTGCTCTTCTGCCAAGACTCTTTCAAATATTGTTGAATGTTTTTTTAAATTAACAACTCGAGCTTTTCTTCCAATCCACCAATCATTCTCTGGTGTTGAACCAGGAAGTGATGCGTGATAAACAATCCAATCACCAATACGTACTTCAACTGCAAGTGGCAATGATCGATCTGCGCCAAGTGAGGTGGCAATCTGGCCAATCTCAATTGCATCGGCATTAGTAAGTGATGGAAGAACCAACACCTGCTCTTCAGCTAATAAACCAGTACTGGTAAAGCCACCGGTTGTTTTGCTCTCTGCCATAGGGCCAACCTTATGCGCTTGTTATGGCCTGACCAGTGGTAAAAGTTGGATCAAAGCAGGCTGGCTAGGCGGTAGGATTTGAGCCTGCTTTAAAAATGTCAGTATTTAAGCGTCAACTCCTTATATATAAGAATATATAGGTAGGTATTTATACCTATCTCTTAGGTTTATCTATTAGGGGTAGATGGTGGTTAGATACGGGCGTTAATACATCAGGGGCCTTTAGCTCAGTCGGTAGAGCAACGGACTTTTAATCCGTGGGTCGTCGGTTCGATCCCGACAGGGCCCACAGCGTAAATGTCCGATTTGTCCCCAACCCGCGACAAATACCCACCAGATTCGTAGTAGTCAGTAGAGGCGGCGACGGCTTACTCTGCAAGACAAAACCGGTTAAAGAGGGGTACTTCTCGTGGCATTTAAGCGTTCTACCAAGACAACAACCAAGGTTGCTCCACAAGCCTGGTCTGTTACTGAGCTTGGCGCTTTCTACACAACCCACCGCAGTGAGTTTTTATCCCATGCAAATCGTGTTCTAAAAGATTCTGCCAAGGCAGAAGAGATCACTCAAGATGCGCTAATCAAATTTATGTTAGCCGCCCCAGAACTTGAATCAACTGATCACGCACTTGCTTATATCCACCGCACAATCGAAAACCTATGCATCGATCTATTCCGCATGGAAGGTCGCCGGCCAAATCTAGTTGTTCTAGATGATGCCACAGCTGAGGTTGAAGCAACATATCAAGTATCCGGAGATCATGAAGCGGTTATCTCAGCAGCAGCTGATGCCGTAATCATTCGTCAAGCACTTTCCCTATTATCCCCAGCAGAGCGCGCAGCTCTTGTGATGTGGGAGGTTGAAGGTCGTTCAACTTCAGAGATTGCTGCCGAGCTTGGTATCAATGAAAGCGCAGTTCGCCATACTGTCTCTCGCGCCCGTGCTTCAATGCGCAAAATTCTTTCTACACTTATCGTTGATGAAAAGCGTGGCCTGACTGCACTTGATGCCCTGTCTACCACGTACAAAAAAGCAGCGGAAATCGCTTCAAAATCATCAAAGGCTGCTCTTTCTCTTATTCTTGTGGTTGCTGCCTTCCTAGGATTTAACACATTAACTGGCCGTGAGGGTGTTGCCACAATTGATTCATCAACTGTTGCAGCCCCATCTGATAAGCCAGCTGGCAAAGATGTTGTAACAGATTCAGATGCAGTTGCAACTGGAGAAGATATCCAATTTGAATTAGTAACATTCCAAAATGAGATCAAGGTTGTTACCTCTCAGATCTCAGCCCTACGTGCTGCAGTTGCGGTTTATAACTGGGCAGGTCTAGATAGCGTTGGCGCCCCAGTTGGCCTAACCTCAAACTTTGGATCTTCAGTAACAGCTCCTGCGCAATTAATTAAGTTTCCAAACCTGACCAACACCTCTTCTTCTTCAATCTTCAAGGTGAGCCAAAATGGTGTCGATCTACTTCTATCCCAAGACCTTTTCTATGTTGATGGCCAACTAACCGCCTCAATCCTGCCAATTAGCCCAACCTCTCAAACCACCGTTTCTTCATCAAAGCAATCAGTTAAGACCCTCTCAGATGGCTCAAAACTGGTGATTTCTTCAATTTCCCTAGCTAACACAGGCTCAGATGGTCAGGCTCCAGCCGTTGTAAATGTTAGAATTAAGGTATCCGCAGACGGGTTAGAGATTCTCGCTCAGTCAGCTCAAGTTTTATTCACAGGCTCAACACAAGCAGAAGGAGTAATTTAACGATTACTCAAAACTAGCTTTCCTGTTGCCTCATATAGGCCGCAGGGATACGAAGTGAGGAAGCACGTGCTCTTCATTTCAACCGGTGGGAAAAGGGTCACTCATTGCTAATGAGTATCCCGCTCTCACCAGCCAGATAAAAGATCGACTTTTATCTGACTAAACGAAAGGAAAATAGTGAAAACTATTTCGTTAAAAAAAATCGCATTAGTTGCGGTCTCTGCACTAGGAATTTCTCTAGTCGGCGCTCCTGCATCGAATGCTGCCATAGTTGAAGCGACTTACGATAAAGTCACTGCAATTAATTTATATAAAGTAACCTCTACTCCAGCTGTTGGTTCAGCAGTTGTTGTTAACGTTGGCTTAACAACTGCTGCTCTAGGAGGTTCAGTAGCAGCCACTTTGGTTGGAAAGTTATCAACACCTGCAGGTGGATATGTTCAAGTTTCTGCTGTTAACACCATCACTGGTGGATCAACAGCGTCATTTGCTAACCACTTTGCAACAGGTTCTGCCGGAGAAGTTTCTGGCGCTGCATTAACTCTACCTGGTGGCGGAAATGGTGCAGCATTACTTGCTGGATCAACTGCTGCTTCAGCTTCAGCAGGTGTTGGTTCGATGACATTTACACCAACAGTTGCTGGAACATACACATTGACCGTTTGGCACCAAACTTCTGCCGGTGGATCAACTGATGTTGACTATAATGAAACTCGCCAAACAATTGACATCACAGTTGTTGCTGCGGCAACTGCAACTGGTGGAGCATCACTGATGTCTTCATTCTCTGGTGGATCAACAACAATCGGAGCTGGTTCAACTTCTGACGTTGGAATAATCGGATCTAGATCAATTGGAACCCAACGTGCAGTAGCAGCTGTTACTGTAAAGGGCTCTTCTGGATCTGCATTTAATGGAGCTACCCTTGGTTGCGAAGTTAAAACTGGCCCTGGCCTATGTGTTGTTGATACTTCAACAACTGCCACAGCCGGTACAGCAAAGTCACACTCACTAGCGCTTACAGGTGCTTCAGTTGGATACGTTCACGTATCAGGTGATGGTACCTCTGGAACAGGTGAAGTAACTGTAACTGTTACTGACCCAACAACAGCTGTTAAAACAACAGTAGGTACATTTAAGGTGACCTTCTATTCAACGACTGTTGCAACACTTACAGTTACCCAAAACTATGCCAATATTGGCGCATCAACAGTTCATGGCTGTTCTTCAACAACATGTACTGGCACAACCTATTCAACAGGATCTGCTGGAAAGCCTGCAGTTTTAATTGTTGCTAAGGATTCATCAGGAATGGTGATCCCAGCACTGTCACTTTCTGCAACTTCATCAGACTCCACAGTTATCGCAAGCTCAACTGTTACTGCAGTAACTGAGAGCGTAAGTGATGCTAACGGACTAGGTTATTACAATGCTTCAGTTACAGGTGCTCCTGGTGCAACTTCAGGTAAGACTGCAACTGTTACATACTCATACACAAACTCAGATGCAACGAAAATCAGCTCTGCAGCTGTAACTTTTACAGTGGGTGGAACAACAATTGCTTCTGAAACTCTTACATTTGACAAGACTGCTTATGCTCCAGGTGAGGCAATGGTTGTAACACGTACAGCTAAAGACTCTGCCGGAAATGCAGTTGCTGATGGAACTGCATCACCTGCAGTGACATTTAGCAAGTCTGTTGGTGGAACTGCACCAGCAGCAAGCGTCTATGTTGCAGGTAAGTCTGCAACATCTGCAACAGCACCTACTGTGTTTGCACCAGCTCTTGGTGGTTCATTCACAGCCCTAATGACTGGTGGAGACGCTGCTGCAACTAAGTACACAGCATCATCATCTGTTACAGATGCTAACGCTGGCCTACTAACCCAGATCGATGCATTAAATGCAAAGATCGTAGCTCTAAATGCTCTTATCGCTAAGATCATGAAGAAGCTAGGCGTTAAGTAATAATTAATCCGTAAGGGTTAAAAGTAATAAGGCCCGGCTCCTGCATAAGTGCAGGTGCCGGGCTTTTTACTTCATTCTCAGCCTGTTCACCCCTTAAACATTAGATTTATTAACCCACTACCCCTAAAGTAAGCCCTATAAGCGGTACAAACGTTAAATTGGGGGATATAACAATGAATAAGAGAAAGTCGTTAATTCTGGTAGGCGCCCTATTTACCTCTGCTCTGCTATCTACTGAGGCCGGTGCTGCTACCAAGATCAGTAATGGTATTTCCTGCACAGCTAAGCAAAAGAATACAACCAAGACACAAGTAACCAAGGATGTAACCGATAAATACGTTTGCACGACCAACCCAACTGCAACAGGTAGTGCCAAGACTAAACTTGTGTGGGTTAACCAAGATTGCCTTGACATGGATGGTTTCTATAAATCTGATGTAGCTGCTCTTGCAAAGTTAAAGTTAGATGCAACCGCAACTGCAACGCAAATTTCAACTCAAGTTGCCAATGTCGACGCTCAAAAAACTTGGCGCTCATTAGCTTGCGCTAAAGGTTACTAAGAATAAAGAAATAATCGAGTTGATACAGTTAAAATAGCATGTTCCAAATACTTTTATTTTCCTCGTTAACTATTTTATTATTTCTCGTTGCAGGCGTTCCAATTACTGCATTAAGTTTCTTAAGCAGAAAAGCTAACAGTCAGATTAGTTGGATAACATTTTTAGCTTTATCAATAGTAATTGGCTTTGGCATTTCTGGGCTTTCGATTGCTTCGGCATATGGATTCTTAGGTATGAATAATTATTTTCCAATTTTAATTTGCTTCTCTGTGATTTCATGGGGCATGTTGTTTTTCTTCCGAAAACAAGTTAAAAAACCATACAAAGATAAAAATTCTTACTTATACTTGCTACCTTCAATTTTGCTTTCCTTATTCTTTGTTAGAAGCCAGTGGGACTCTTCCTTGAAGCCAATAATTAAATCAGGGACTGGCCCAGATGTGAGTCAAAATTTAATGGCCGCACAAATTGCCCAAGATTTAGGTAGTACTTGGAGTGCAGCTTCAAACAATTTAATTAATGCTTTAGGTGTGGATAATTTGCATCAAGCTGCTATCGATACTTTTAGGATTCCATCATTTAAGGAAGTTGCCGGTTACGACTATCTCGTTTTTGGCGGAAGGTGGGGCTTAACCGTTTTTTACAACCAGCTAATTCGGTTTATTGGGCCGCAGGCAGTTATGTGGGAAATTGGAATTATTCTTTTTACAAGCCTTGTCTCGCTCAGTATTGTATTTTTTGCATGCAGTAAGTTAGTTACAAAATCGAATGTTATTTCATGCGGTATAACTTTAAGCCTTATAGGTAACGCTAGTATGCTATTTCAATACTATAACGGCGGTTTATCTCAAATATTTGGGATAATTGGTATTTCTGGAATATTGTTAACTTTAATTCTCATAAACGAGTCAGGTAACTATCTTGAAAAACGTATACAAAAAATCGGAATCTTTATTCTTGCAACAGCAAGTTGGATAGGAAGCGCTATAACCTATGTTGATGCCACTTTTATAATCATATTATTGATACTTGTGCTCCTGGTAATTACAGCATTTACCGCTAGGGAGTTAGCTAAGAAAATATTTAAATATCTAATTTTACCGGGTATGGCCGCTGTAGTTTTAATGCCAAATTTTGTGTACGCAATTCTGGCTAGTTTAAGTTATCGGTCTGCTGCAGCAAATGGCACGGGTACTACAACCGGCGTCTGGAAAACCCCATCGCAGCTAATGGGGATTTTTAACGTTTTTTCTATATCCAATGATAGCCAGTCCAAATTCACGTTTTATTTATCAATTACAATTACAGTATTAATTATTATTTTTGTACTAAGTGGTCTGTTGCATAAAGATCGCAGACATCTCCTTGTTACAAACTTGGCTCAGGCTTCAATTGTAGTTATCGTGATTGGTTTAGTTTTGTCAATTTATAGCAATAATCGTTCAGATTATATTTATAACAAAATAACAAACTACGTCGCACCATTTTTGGTTTTCTCAATTCTGGCATTAATCTCACTTAGATTTAATGGTAAAGTGATAAATTCTTTTGCTAAGGTTTTGTTAGTTTTGGTTCCGTTGACTACAATAAGCTCTGCATTATTATTTGAGAATAAACTTTATAAATCTACTGAAACAATTATAATTCCAAATTTATACTCAAATTTACTGGCCAATTCTGACCTTCAAGAATATTTAAAATCATATAATTATTTGCAGCCGTATAAGGCAGCCTATAATTTCTCTGGACTTTTCGGTGCAGAATATTGGATTACTAAGGCACCAAATGATATGAAATTAGATGCGCGAATTGTAAACGAGTTAAGAATATTTTGTTTTACTGGTGACCAGGGCTGTATTCCAAAAACGGAGAAAATTACAAATATCGAATTAGAAAAATTTGGAATTCTTGAATATAAGAGCTCCCTTTCTACAAGTGATTTTCAAAAACTTTCGGTTTTGGAGCGATTCAACTACAACTTTGATTCGATTGGAATGCCGAGGAGTGAAGTACCATCAAAATTTATGGGTGGTAATCCTTACTTGAATTGATTCCCAAGTGAGCGCTTCAACAAGTACCGATAATTAACATTATCACTCACTTAAGGTTTAGTACCTGCAATCCACATATTTCCTAACGGGACTACAACTTTAATTTTACTCAAAATCAAACCAACATAGCTCTTAAGAATAATTTTTCTTAATTTTCTAGAAACAGGCATTAAGTGCAATAAATAGGCAAGTGAATAGTGATTACTATAAGTTCCAGTTATAACATCAACAAATCCAGCTTTTTCAAATACCATTTTTCCCGTTTTATTTGTATATAAATGTGTATGTTCTACATCAATTATTGGTGAACGTTTTTTCATAAGTTTGGCAGACCATGAGCGTTCATTATGGACAGCCACTATAAATACGCCACCACTAATTAATGCATCACAACTATCCTTCAATGTTTGAACGGGATCGGTCAAATGGTCGAGCGTATGAAACATGACTCCAACTTCAAAGGAACCTGGTTTAAGTACCCCGTTTTTCATCATACTTGCAATCATGTATGGCTTGATATCCGATCTGGCAGCATTAATGGCCTGAGTGCTTGGTTCAACACCTTGAATTAATTTAAATCCATAATCTTTTGCCGCTTCAAGGAAAAACCCATTACCGCCACCTATTTCAAATATTGAATTAATAAATTTCTTGTGGCGTAGATTCTTTTTTACCAAATCCATGTAGGTTTTTTTAAGACCATTAATCTCAGTGGTATAGTCAAAAGTAGATTCAACATATAATTTCTCAAGGTCTATTTGCAGGACCGGGTCAGACCTAAGAAGCGTACAAGAGCTGCACCGCACCCATTGATAGTGGCGTCGATCTGGTAAGCGCCTGGCTGAAAATACCTCAGTTGAAAAACTTGTTTCATCTATATTGGATGGATAAACCACTACTGAATTACCCAAGGTGTCGCATATTGGACACTTAGTTTTTATGCTCATTTGGTCACTCCTTATTTAATCAATTTTACTGCAAAATGTCCGCTACGTACGCCAGGGATATCCTGCTGGACATAAACATTACACAAAGAGTTACCTTCGAACTTAAATAAATTTGCTCCTTCATCACTTACGATTAGGACATCCGGATTCAAGTTATTAATTGCCTTGCAAGAAACTTCTATAGTTTGTTGGCTCATTGCTAAATCATAAGGTGAGTTTAAAATTGACACTGATCTAACTCCAGTCTCATACTCAACATAGTTGGCAGATGCACCAAAAAAACCAACAGACAAGCCATTCTCTTTAGCGTATTTAGATCCAGCAATCGCATCTACTACCGAATCCTTTATCGTAGATTTAGGCCATCTAGGAGAATCTTTTCCTTCATCAATTCTCTTCATCTCTATGGCAGGGTTGGGTGTGAGGAGTATGGTAGAAAATGGTAGAGATATCACCAGCAATAATGGTAGGCCCCAAGCAAAATTAGCACGAGTTATAGAACTTCTTGAAAACACATTTTTATTACTTGAGCTCCCAAAAATAGTTTCTCTGATTGGTTCTTGAAGAATTATACCAATCAGGGCAGCTACGGCAATACTAAGCGGTAAGAATAATATCTGCATTTGGCCAGAAGCATAAGAACGATTTAAGTAATAAGTAAATCCAAACAAGGACCATAATGAAAAGGTAAACCCAATTAAGCTACTTAGTAGAAATTTCTCTTTATCTATGGAGTTCTTCTTTAACTTATGAATAAATGTTCCATGAATTACAATCAACATTACTATCAGTGGAAGGATAATTAGAACCGGTCCAGGCGTTTGGATCCGTTCAGAACCAAACCCAGAGCCAAATTGTCTAGCAAAAAATAGAAAGAACCCAAAGTTTAAAGTTTTTCCAAAAATGGCTGCTAAAGCTGGATATAGAGCAAATCCAGGCATAAATCCAATTAATGTAAATAAAGTTTTATTTATTTCCAATACTTTAACTGATCCAGCAAACGCGATCACCAAGAAAGCTGTCACGGAAGCAGCAATCCCAAAATCCTGTGATTGCCAGGAGACTAATCCAGCAACAAATCCAAATAGGATAAATCTCCAAACTTTTTTATTACTTTCTTGCGCGCTGGATTTGTGTAAAATAATTATAAGTAAACTTAATAATGCCATGCCTGGCAACAGCCGGATCGATAATCCAGATAATAGCGCTCCAATCGATCCTAGATATCCTTCGCGATTTGGAAATTGAGTGAGGCCAGTAAACGGAACAACTAGTCCTATAGCAACGATTATTGAGCGACGATTTATGGCATTCCAAGCAACAAATACGCCTAAAATTATAGTCAGGTAACTTAACAATGTTAAGGTAACTAAGAATAAATTTGAAAGTTCCTGCGCTGTCATTGATCCAATAAAGGGCTTAAATAAAAACCCATAAAAACTTTGGTATTGAGGTATAAAATCAGAATAGGGCCAATGTCCAACAATTGGTGCAAATAATTCATTAATAACATACTCTGAATGGTCAGCATCAATAACTGTATTTGAATTTTGCCACAAGCTTGGTATAACTAATATTAAATTAGCAATTACAACAATGGATACCAAGAACTTCCATCTGAATTTAAGTGATGTCCATTCAAAAATGCGTATTATAAAGGGCATCACTAAGAGTGACAATAAAAATACGTAAGGTCCAAAACCAAGCCACAACCGATTTGACAGTACGACACCATTTATTGGTGCATGTTGTTCAACACCCAAAATTCCAAGAGCCCCAATAAAAAAAGCAACTAATGAATAAAAATATTTACCAGTTATTTTATATGATTTAAAAGTTCCGAGCATTAAAAAAAATCCGGCGATAAAAATAGCCATTAAATATATAATCTTGTCCGGAGATTCACTTTGTCCTGGTCCTCGCAATAGTTGAACTATCAAAATTAATATTCCAATAGTTGCAAAGGATTTGATACCTAGAACAAATGGTTTAATAATCAATTCTAGATTTTGCCCAGACATAGAATTCTTTTGGCTAGTTGCCATGGCCCTGCTCAAAATTAATTCTCTCAATTTCAAACATTGGAGGCGTACGTCTTACTTGACCATGAACGCTAAGCACATATTCACCAATCAAGCCTAGAAAAAACAATTGAATCCCTCCCAATAGGAATATTCCAATAATTATTGTTGGGATTCCTACAGGTGCTCTGCCTTCAGAGTTGATCGCAAGGAAAATAGTTAAAAGGCCGTAGGTGAATCCGAGGATTGAAAGAGTAAACCCACCTAGCAGTGCTAAGCGAGCAGGCGTTCTTGATGTAGATACAAAACCATTAATTGCTTGATCGATAAGTGAAATAAAATTGTTCTTCGATTTACCTCTCTCACGCTTAACCCAAGTATATGAAACCGAGGAACTTTTTACGCCAGTTTGTGCTATCAAACCTCTTATATACGGGTATTGATCATCAACGGATAAAACTGAATCAACTACTTTTTTGTCAGCTAGTAAGAATTCACCAGAGTTGAGTGGAATTACTGCAGAAGCAAATCTTTTAATTATTCTGTAGTAAATACCACGGAGCATTCGCATTAAGAATGATTCTTGGCGGTTAGTACGGACCCCGTAAGTTACCAAGTAACCAGATTCCCATTTCTTTACAAACTCCGGAATAATTGAAGGCGGATCTTGTAAGTCTGCTGGCAGTAGCGGAACTACAGCATCGCCAGTCGCACTTTTCATAGCATTCCACATATTTCTGAAAGGACCTACGTTTCTACTATTGGAGATAACTTTAATATGAGAGTCCTTTGATGCGATTAGACGCAATTTTTCAAGTGTTGAATCCTCCGAAGCATTATCTGAAAAAATATGCTCATAATCATATTCTGGTAGTTTTTCATTCATAACTTTCTTTAACTCCAAGGCGCAAATTTCTACATTAACTTCTTCATTATAACAAGGTGTAATTATGGACAATTTTTTCATTGTTGCTCTTTAAAAAAAGTAGTGATTTGCTGGTCAACTGCACTTAAAGGTGAGGAGGACATAGAGACCTTCTCCCATTCTATCGTCCAATTTATTGCTTCACGTGCTTCCAATTTATTGTGCCAGCCTAACTCATTGGTTGCAAGAGTTGAGGATAACCATAGCAATTCAGATTCGTGTACTGCGCTCGGGTCAATTTTAATATCTATTCCCCTGCTCCCTGGCCATTTAGAACAGGCAATTTCTGCGACTTCTTTGACTGTTAATTTAGAATCTTCTCCCGGACCGAAATTATACGAGGATGAAGTTTCTTCCTCATTAAGCAGATTAGTGCCAACAATCAAATACCCATTTAATGGGTCAAGTACATGTTGCCATGGACGAATAGAATTTGGATTTCTAATTACTACCATATTATTTGAATGGAAACCTCTAATTAGATCTGGTAGCAAACGGTCTTCCGCTACATCTCCTCCACCAATAACATTTCCGGCACGAACTGAACAGATTTTAACTTTATTTACTGAATAATCAGAGATTGTTTGCCAGGCAGATACGACCATTTCAGTAGCAGCTTTGCTTGCACTGTAAGGATCCCGACCACCCAAAGGTTCCTCTTCTGTATAGCCGGCAATTTTATTGACATTCTTATAAACTTTGTCACTAGTAATCACAATTACCCACGTTGCGGAATTATTACTCAAAACTGCGTTTAGAACATTCACGGTACCCATTACATTAGTTTCAAAAGTTTGAACTGGTTCATTATACGATCTTCTTACTAACGGCTGCGCAGCCAAATGAAAAATTCCATCAAATTTATGTTCCTTGAAATAATTATCTATGCTTTTGCTATTACGAATATCTAGAATTGTGCTCTTCTCTAACTCCAAATTTTCTATTTTTGAGTAGAGTGAATTATTTTCAGCTTCCAACGAGAGCCCATATACCTTCGCTCCGGTCAAAACAAGAATTCGTGAAAGCCAAGTACCTTTAAATCCAGTATGACCGGTAATAAGGATCTTTTTCCCAGCATAAGAATTAAAAAAAGTATCCATTTAAAATGGTTACCAATTTTTCCATGGAGCGGCGGATTTATCCCATAACTGATTGAGCTCTTGAGTTTCTCGGTAGGTATCCATTGGTTGCCAAAACCCATGATGTTGGTAAGCCATCAACTGACCTTCTAACGCAAGAGTTTCGAGTGGTTTCTGTTCTAATACACATTCGGCATCTAAATATTCAAATACCTTGGGTTCAAAAATAAAAAAACCGCCATTAATCCATTGTTCTGCCTTAGGTTTTTCAGCAAAATTCTTAACCTGCGATTTTGCATCAATCTCAAGTGCACCAAATCTACTCGTTGGTCGAACCGTAGTTACCGTTGCAATTTTGCCATGAGATTTATGGAATTTAATTAAAGATTTTATATCAATATCTGCTAGTCCATCTCCATAAGTACAGAGAAAAGTTTCTTTGTTTAAATAATCTCTTATTCGATAAATTCGCCCACCTGTCATAGTGCTAAGTCCAGTATTAGCGAGAGTAACTTTCCAATCTTCTTCACTTGAGGCGGTTAAGTGGCGCGATACCCCATTATTTCCAAGACTGACAGTTATGTCATTTACTCGAGTTTCGTAGTTAACAAAGAAATCTTTAATTTGATCACCTTTATAGCCCAGGCAAATAACAAACTCATTTAGGCTCTGCTGAGATAGATTCTTCATAATGTGCCAAAGAATTGGGCGACCAGCTATTTCTACCATTGGTTTTGGGCGATACTCAGTTTCTTCGCGAAGTCTTGTTCCCATACCCCCAGCAAGGATCACAGATTTCAAATTATGCTCCATTTCTTAACTACCATATCCTAATGGCTAAGCCACAAAATACCCATAGCATAAGCAAATCTGACATACTTAAGTTCAGTGTTTTTCGTTGGAAAAGGGTTAAATCATTATGAACGAAGTTGAAATTTCAAAAAGTGCTTCGATACTTGCAAAAAATGCCCGAATAGAAATTCTCAAAATGACAAGTGTTGCAAAAGCATCTCACGTGGCCTCGTCACTTTCTGTGATAGATGCTTTATCAGTTTTGTACTCTGGTGTTGCAAATATTTCAGTTGAGAATTTAACCAAATATGATCGGGATATTGTCATACTTTCAAAAGGGCATGCTGCTGCGGCAATATATTCAGTATTAGCACTCAAAGGATTTTTTGATATTAGTTGGTTAGAGAAATATTGCCAAGATGGTGCGCCATTAGGCGGACATGTAACTTACAAAGGCGTGCCTGGAGTTGAACTTTCTACAGGCTCTCTTGGCCATGGTCTCCCATACGGCTTAGGAATTGCCATGGCAAGAAAAAGGTTGGACACTCCAGGAAAAATTTATATTGTAATGTCCGATGGTGAATGCGATGAAGGCACAACTTGGGAGAGTGCGCTAATTGCAAATCACTTTAATTTAGATAATTTATGTGTAATTGTTGACCGAAACAGAATTCAATCTCTTACTTACACAGAAGAAACAATTGCCTTGGAGCCATTTGCTAAAAAATGGGAGGCTTTTGGTTGGCAGGTTGACGAAGTAGATGGACATAATTATCTGGAATTAGTAACTTCTATATCAAAAAAATCAACTAAGCCTAAATGTATTATTGCTAATACAACAAAAGGCAAGGGCGTTGATTTTATGGAGGATTCAGTTCTTTGGCATTATAAATCACCGGATAGTAAAGAGCTAAATATGGCAATACAGCAGATAGACGATCAAATCAGATGAGAAATATGTTTATGCAAACCTTGTTAAATAATGCAAAAGCGGATAAGGATATAATTTTTATTACAGGTGATCTTGGCTATGGTGTAGTTGAAGAATTCCAAAAGGAAATCCCAAATCAATTTATAAATGCAGGTGTTTCTGAGCAAGCAATGATGGGAATGGCTGCCGGTATCGCATCCACGGGTAAAAGAGTTTTTGTTTACAGTATTGGTAATTTTCCAACACTTAGATGTTTAGAGCAAATCAGAAATGATGTTTGCCTTATGAACAACTCAGTAGTCGTAGTTTCAGTTGGAGCTGGATATTCGTACGGAAGCCAGGGGTACACCCATCATGCCCTTGAAGACATCGCTGTAATGCGCGCATTGCCCAATATGAATGTTTATGTTCCGTGTGATTCTATAGAATCAAAAGCAATAACAAATTTTTTATGTAAGGATAAGTCACCAAGTTATCTTCGCTTAGGTAAAAGCGGTGAACCAATTTTGCATAGTGCTGAGTTATCAATCAATAATAACAAAATCATTGAACTTAAAAATGGTGCAGATGGGTTGATTCTATTTGCCGGTCCAATAGGTAACCAAGCTTTATTAGCAGCAAAAAACTTAGAGAATATTGGAATTAATGTGGCAGTTGCCTCTGCGCCAATGGTTTCAAATTTAGATGAAGATTATTTAATAAAATCTGCTCAAAGTGGCCCAATTGTCACTGTTGAAGAACATTCGTTTAGAGGAGGATTTGGATCGGCCGTTTTAGAAAAGCTAAATAGTTTAGCTATCAGTTATAAGTTAAAAATTGTGGCGTCAAAACAAAGTAATTTATCAGAAATCGGCTCACAGGCTTATCTTCAAAAAGCTAATGGTTTAGACCATGAATCAATTAAAGAGGCTTTTTTATCCTCACAGGCAAATCAAAAAAAATAGATTCGTTATTAGTTAACATAACTGGGGCCTCTTCTTTATCTAAGTACCAGTCAATGGTTTGTTTAAGGCCAGCTTCTAATGCTATTTTAGGTTTCCACCCAAGTTTTATCAAACTTTCACATACAGGCTTAAGTTTCATAACCTGATCACTTCTATATGGAATAGTCCCAAATTGAATTAAATCCTTTTTACCCATGATGTTGCCAATAAGGGATGAAACTTCTTTAACTGTATTCGTATTAGGATTACCTAAATTATAAATAGTCTGCATAGAATCGCACCCAACAATAAGTTTTACAGCATTTGCAAAATCATATGCGTGTAGAAAACTCCATTCCTGCATTCCAGGTGTTGAATTAAAGGGCTTAGAGTCTGCTAAATTTAATATTACAGAGGGAATTAGCCACGATTCCGAATCCATTGGCCCATATGTCGAAAATATTCTGACCCAAGCAAAACTTGTGCTTGTATTCTTAGAAGCCTCAATTCCGTATTTTCTACACTCAACTTTAGCCTTTCCATATATTGTAGTTGGGTTATCTACTTGCGATTCCAAGATGTTATTTGAGACTGGCCCAAGCTCGGCCTGACTTCCAAACCCAATAATTTTTGGAACCTTTGATTTAATTGCTTGATCGATTAAAACGCGGTAGTTATCCACATTAATAAATTGAGAATCAGAATTTCTACTACTATTATCTACTCCACTCCAGTTTAATAACAAAATACAATCAGGTTTTATATTATCAATTAATTGAAACCATAACTCAGGATCTTCTCTAATTATTTTTATGTTATCTAAATTCGCAATCCTGAATGAATCTGAATTTTTCCTCAAAATCGCGTATATCTCGTGATCACTAGCCAATACCCTGGTTGCCCATGAACCCAAGAATCCAGACGCCCCCATGATCATTACTTTCATTTTAATATCCTACTACTTCAGTTGTACTCACTAGTTTAATTTTACTTGTGCAAACGTAGATAGAAATATAATTTGTTATCATTCACAGTTTCAATTCTATCCTTAAAATCTCACCCGCTTCGATTATCTCCTCACTAAGTACAGCGGTATAGATTCGCATGGTTACCATTGGTGATGCATGCCCCATTAGTTTTTGGGCTGTAGTCACATGGATTCCATTTCTTTTAAGGATATAGGCATAGGTCTTTCTTAGGGAGTGGATATTGACATCATGTTTATCTAGGTATCTATTAAGGGCATGTCTGGACTTAGGAAAGGGTTTGAAGTAGCCGAGGTAGGGAACAGATCTATTTGAGGTTACAGACTTTGTTAAACCATGAATTGATTTATTAATTACTACCATGCCATCTTTTATATCACTCTCAGTTAAAACTACTGCTTCACCCCACCTAAGCCCATGCAGAGCTAGGAATCTAATCTGATCATCATATGGACCAAAGTGGTGATCCTTCATGTAATCCCAAGTCATAAACCTGGTGGGTGCAACTCTGATCTTAGGTGTCTTAATACCCTCTATCGGGCTCTCTTTAATCAGCCCTTGATCAACTGCAGAACGGAAGATAGATCTAAGTGCCATCAGGGTTTGGTAATGGGTCTGGGTTGGTAATTGCGACAAGGCTTTAGTTATATCAAATCGATTTAATACTGCAACATCACTATTAGCAAACTGGGGATAGATATTACGGCGCAGCGCTCCTGAGTAATTTTCAAAGGTTTTATCACGCAAATCTTTTTGCGCAAGCATTACCTCTGCTAAATCTTTAAATAACATTAGATAAACTTAAATAAAGTTCATAAAAAGTAAAATGCTAATTAGCAAGCATAACTGTTGTGTTATTAATTATTTAACTAAATGTGTTTTCATTACTACTTAATTAATACCTAACATAAGTAACTTGGATCACTTGCTTGCGCTTAAGAATGTAAAAAGCCCGGCCCCTGCAATTAAGCAGGAGCCAGGCCTTATTACTTTTAACCCTTACGGATTAATTATTACTTAACACCTAGCTTCTTCATGATCTTAGCGATAAGAGCATTAAGAGCTACGATCTTTGCATTTAATGCATCGATCTGGGTTAGTAGGCCAGCGTTAGCATCTGTAACAGATGATGAAGCTGTGATTGTTGGGCTTCCAGTTGCACCTGAAGTTGCAGTTACTGTGAATGCACCTGCAATAGCAGGTGCAAATACAGTAGGAGCAGTTGCAGAAGTTGCTTTAGTTCCACCAACATATGTTGACGCACCTGGAGCAGCTCCACCAACAGCCTTGCTGAATGTTAGTGCAGGGGCTGCAGTTCCATCAGCAACCGCATTTCCGGCAGAGTCTTTAGCTGTACGTGTTACAACCATTGCCTCACCTGGCGCGTATGCTGTTTTATCAAATGTGATCGTTTCTGTTGAAACAGATCCACCAACAGTAACATCGTGTGATGTTGCAGTTGTTATGTATAACGTTGCATCAGCTGGATCGACAATGCGGAAAGTTAACTTAGCTGTAGCTCCAGATGCTGCAGATGCTGCAGTATCAAAGTTACAGTTATAGAAACCAGTTCCACCTGAGCTATATGTTGCATCTAAGCCATCATCTAGTACGCATGTTCCACCTGAAACAACATTTCCGTTTGAGGAAACTACTGTTGGAGCAGCAACTGTGTTAGCTACTCGTCCGCCAGAATCTGTTGCCTTAAGGATGATTGAAGGTGTAGTTGAAGCAGCATTTAATGCTCCAGCATTAGTTACTTCACCAGCAAGGTTTCTTGTGCCAAGGTTGGCATCAGGAGCACCGGTTGTTGAACCAGCCTTACCAATTTTGAAGTTTGATTTTACAATTTCAAGCTTTGCTACATCTCCGAAGAAAGTAGCAGTCTTGGTAGCAATTACAGTAGTTGCTCCTGAAACTTTATCAGTTACTGAGATTGCAATGCTTGATGTACCAGCTGTTCCATCTGCCCAAACACCAAAGGCTACGAAACCAGTGGTATCTACAACTGATGCTGTACGTGTTGTAGTTGCAGTTCCATCAGCTGTATCTTGCTGAGTTCCAGTAGGAGCAGCACCAGTTAGCGCTGCCGAAGCTCCGCCAACAAATCCTGGTCCACTAACTGTTGCCGTAACTGTTTGACCAGTATACAACGCACCGTCAGTATCGCGAAGATTTACAAGAATTGATGCTGCTTTTGTTCCAAGAACTGATGATGCTGCGCTTGGAAGCTTATCAGTTGTTGCTGTTGAAAGTGTATTAGCGGTTGCTGATGCACCAAAAACAGTTGTTCCACCAGTTGACCAGCCAGATGGCAACGCAACTGTGATGGAAATAGTTTGTGATGCTTCTGTGGTATCCAAATCTGATCCGGCATCACCGTCATGCCAAACAGTCAGAACATATGTTCCTGCTTTTGTTGGGGTGAAAGAGAAGCTTCCAGAACACGCCGTCTGACTTGAAGTTATAGCGGTTGCATCAGTTGCAACTGCTGTACCCCAAGTTAGCTTCATTGCTGGAGAGCCAGTTGCCATTACAGCCATTGCTGTTCCTGCAGTTGGGAATGTCTTTGCTGTAGCACCGTCAGCACAAGCAGCCACAGCGGTAACTGCAACTTGACCACCGCTTGGTGCAGTTGTAATTAGGCCCTGGAATTGTGACCATGAGGTTGTTGCTGCTGGAGTTACACCGGCGATCATTTTCTCGCCCATGTTAACCTTAACGGCAGTTCCCACGGTGAAAGTTGTACCAAACTTTGTAAGGTTTATGGTATCAACTAAAACTGTTGCGTCATTTGCCGCTTGCGCCGGAACAACGGACAAAAGTCCGAATCCAAGAGCAGCAACTGCAAGAGCAGATACTTTCTTTAATGAAATAGTTTTCACTATTTTCCTTTCGTTTAGTCGGTTCCAGGCATTTCCTGGTCTCGGCTGGTGGCTAAAAAGACCGCCTCATTAGCAATGAGCGCCTCAGAAGGCAGGCTCATTAAAAATCACCGTTGCTAAAAAGCATCAGTTTTGTCAGACTCGCTATGTAGATTCCCAATCGCTGTTTTAGATTTAAAACACGTGGGGGGGGGGCATCAGAGATGCTTTTTCATGAGTTGGCAGCACTAGTTTTTCCTGCTTTGGCAGTAACTAAAAAGACATTAAATAATTATCAAGGGGCATATAAAAGGTATTTGGAGCCAACACTTAGCGATCTAGATATTCAAAAGCTTACTCAGGATGATTTTTCCAATGCATTGAAGGGCTTGCCTACTCAAACTGCTTACCAAGCATTGATGGTGGGTAAGTCATTGATGAGGGAGGCAAAATCAAGAAATCTAATATCTGATTGTGTAACTGATCGGTGCAAGGCGCCAAGAATCCAACCTTCAAGCACCAAATTCCTTACCTGGGATCAATTAAATTCAATTGAACTGGGCAAATACTCAGAACAAATTAAGTTTTTAGCACTCCATGGTCTGAGGTGGGGGGAAGCGGTTGCACTTAAACAAGAGGATATCTATGACGGGTTGGTGCATATAAATAAATCTGTGCATGGAGCAACAAAGAGTAAGGCAGGGGTGAGGGTGGTGCCGTATGTGGGCCACTTTAAAAAGTTTCCTAAGACTAGAAAACCATTAGCTAAAGTATTAAATGCCAATGGGGTAAATATCCACTCACTTAGAAAGACCTATGCCTATGTTTTAAAATCAAATAGCGTGCATGTGACTACTGCGCAAAGATTAATGGGACATGCATCCCCCATGGTTACCCTAGGTATATACACTGCAGTGTTAGATGATGAGATTTTAAGTACGGGCAAGATGTTAATTGATAAATATATGAACCAAGGGGAAGTTAGACCTTCTTAACTATTTGCTACTGCCTTCATTACGACTCTTTGCCCCTAATACAACTAACAACTCATCACTTGTGACCTCAAGGGCAGCGCATAATGGATCTATTGCATCAATAGATGGACGTCTTTCTTGGTTGAAGTAACGCGAAAGAGAGCCTCGGTCGATCTTGGTAATGCTAGATAGCTCATCTAAGGATTTAATACTTAATTTAAGCATAGTTGTGCGCAACCACTCATTGGATTCTTTTGGCGTATAACGGTTGGGCATAATTTGATCATAGACTGATTTAATTTTAACGGTGGGTATTTAAGCAAATACTTTCCAGTATTTTAAAACACATTTTAGAGTAGCCCTAAAATAATTAAAGTTTGCTAATTAGCAACAGTGTTTCACTTTATTTATTGGCAGATTTTGTTAAGCGATCTCTAATTGCAACTGCAATATCGTTGCCGATTGGCAATTGAGCGTGCACAACTTTAATTAATTGCTCATCCGCACGACGAAGTGCTTGATATAAAACTTTTGCATACTCTTCAGTATTTTTTGGGCTCGCTAATCTAATTACACCCTCAGGTGTTTTGATTTCACTAAGCGCAATAAAGCCATCACCACGCTCAGGAATTTGATCAAGAATTACTTTCGCCTTTGGTGAGTAATGTGATTCAAGTAAGCCGGGTGCTTTGATATCAACTTTGTTGGTACTTACAGGCTCAAGTGCTGTAGTTTCAAAGATCATTGCAGCTGTGATTGCGCCAGGGCGCAAAATAATTGGTGTTGAGCCTGTGCAATCGATAATGGTTGATTCCACGCCTACCTCACAAGATCCACCATCTAATATCTGATCATTTGCGCCTAAGTACTGACCTAACTCAGCTTCAACTGCTTGCGCTGTTGTTGGCGAGACTGCGCCAAATCTGTTGGCACTAGGGGCTGCGATACCAAAACCACCTTGTTTTTCAAACTCAGAAATGAGTGCTAGCCCCACCACTTGGTTAGGAATACGGATGCCAACATTGTTTTGCCCGCCGGTAATAAAATCCTTGGCAAGGTGTGTTCTGGGAAGAATTAATGTCATTGGCCCTGGCCAAAAAGCTCTTGCTAATTTAATTGCATACTCAGGAATTTCGTTTGCCCACTTATCAAGTAAGTTGATATTTGAGATGTGAACAATCACTGGGTGATCAGCAGGTCTGCCCTTAGCTTTATAGATCTTATTTACTGCATTCTCATTGGCAGCATCGGCGCCAAGGCCGTAAACAGTCTCTGTTGGAAAGGCAACCAGATCGCCATTTATCAGTGCGGTTGCTGCATCTTTAATGGCAGATGCGGTGCAGTTTGAGATAAAAGGCATGCGTAAATTCTCCCATTTAATCAGTTTTGTCGTACCTTTAATCAACGATACCCTTCTCCTTCCACTGTCCCCATCGTCTAGTGGCCTAGGACGTCGCCCTTTCACGGCGTTAACACGGGTTCAAATCCCGTTGGGGACGCAACGGAGTTGAAAGAGATTTCAATTTCGAGAAGGTAAGACCCAGTAGCGCAGTTGGTTAGCGCGCCGCCCTGTCACGGCGGAGGTCGCGGGTTCAAGTCCCGTCTGGGTCGCAATTTATTTATTTAGCTCACTTTGCAAACAAGTGAGTAAAGATAAATAAGTTTGATTGGCTGAGTAGCTCAGTTGGTATGAGCGAACGACTGAAAATCGTTAGGTCGCCGGTTCGATCCCGGCCTCAGCCACAATGAATTAGATAACTTGGGAGGCAAATGCAGATCAAGGATTTGGCTCTGAGGTTAATTACTAAATATCGATCGATGTGGCGCTGGGGATTAGTCGGAACACTTACCGCTGTAATTGATTACTTTATCTTTCTAGTTTTGTACTCAATTACCCCATCAGTTTTATTTGCAAACTTCTTCTCAGGGCTTGTATCCCTCACCTTTAACTATCTTGCTCACTACTTCTGGTCATTTAAGAGCGCATCTGACCATAAGCAATCTGGCGTTAGGTTCTTAATCAACCTGGTAGTCATTTGGTCACTGGGCACAGTATTTCTTAAAATATTAATCACCGCTGGCATAGATCCCTATATTGCCAAGATAATTCCAGTTCTTGCTTCTGCCCCACTTAGCTATCTATCAATGAATTACTTTGTCTTTAAGAAAGCTCCAAAACAGCTTTAAATTACTAAACCTTGAGATCCTCATTACTTGCAGTTACTGCAAAGCGATATCCAACATTTCTCACCGTATCAATTACCGATTCAAACTCAGGGCCAAGCTTTGAGCGAAGACGTCTGATATGAACATCAACTGTTCTGGTTCCTCCAAAGTAGTCATATCCCCAGATCTCTTGCAGTAATTGAGAACGGGAGAAGACTCTGCCTGGGTGTTGAGCTAAGTATTTAAGTAATTCAAACTCTTTAAAGGTTAGATCAAGGGAGCGTCCCTTTATCTTGGCAGTATATGAATCCTCATCAATTACTACCTCACCACTTCTAATCTCTTTTAATAAAGGATTTTTTGCTAATTGCGTAATCGCATCTTTGCCAATCACAATGCGAATACGGGCATCAACCTCTGCAGGACCTGCGGTATCAAGGATTACATCCTGGATACCCCAATCTGCATTAATTGCAGATAGGCCGCCTTCGGTTGTAATCACAATGATTGGAGTTGAAACACCGGTGGTAGTAATTAACTTGGTAAATGCTTTGGTATTTGGCAGATCACGCCTGGCGTCAATAAAAATGCAATCTGTGATTGGGGCATCAACTAATACAGATGCTTCAGCTGGCAGAATCTTTACCTCATGTTGCAACAGGGCAAGGGCAGGAAGCAGATCAGCAGAACCACCTGATGCGTTGCTTAGGATTAGAATCTTTGCCATAAGAGGGTTAAGGATACTCATGCTTAAATGGTGCATCAAATGAGTTTTCCTACTGGCGTTAGACTTATCCTTATGGCCGCAAAACATGAGCTGCATCAAAAAGGGCTTCGCTTAACTCCGCAACGTGAGTTAGTGCTGGCTGCAGTTCGCCAGTTAGGTCATGCCACCCCGGAAGCGGTGGCAGAAAAGGTTAGATCAACTCATCCAGGAATTAATCTTTCAACTGTTTATCGAAACCTAGAAACATTAGAAAATGTTGGTTTAGTTCTTCATACTCACCTAGGTCATGGTGGTGCGACATATCATGCCGCAGAAGAATTAACCCATCTGCATTTAGTTTGCTCAGATTGCGGTGAAATAGGAGATGCTCCCATAGATGCAGCTGCTAACTTTGTGAACACATTAAGTGATGAGTATGGTTTTAAAACTGATGTTACTCACTTTGCGGTTTATGGTTTATGCAGCAAGTGCGCAAGTAAAAAGGTTAAGTAAATGACCGCTGTCCTAGTTGAAGATGGCCCAGATAAGGGTGCGATCTGGCACTTTGGTGAGCCAAATCAAGAACAAAAAGCATTAGTTGCAGGTAATGGTTGGGCAGATCTATCTCACCGTGGTGTTATCTCAATTACTGGTAAAGATCGTCTCACCTGGTTACATGCCTTGACCACCCAACACTTAGAGCAACTTCCAGTTGCAACTTGGATTGATGCATTAATACTTGATCCACAAGGACATGTAATTGAGCAATTGTTTTTAGTAGATGATGGAACTACAACTTTTATTCATACTGAAAAAGAGCGAACAGCTGGTGTTGTTGAATACTTAAACAAAATGAAGTTTATGTTAGAGGTCGATGTATTAGATCAATCAGAAAATTATGCAGTGCTCCGCGCGCCAGGGACAGCCGATAAGTTTGGTGGGCCTTATGCATTGGTGCCACGTAGTGAATTAAAAGAGACGACCGATGCTTTTAATAAATCACACACCCAAGTTGGTATTTGGGCGCTAGAGGCAGAACGTGTTGCAGCAGGGCGTGCTCGGTTGTTATTTGAAACTGATCATAAATCTATTCCAAATGAGTTGGGCTTTTTGAATAACGCAGTGCATATGAATAAGGGTTGTTATAGAGGGCAAGAGACAGTTGCTAAGGTATTTAACTTAGGACAGCCTCCTAGAAGATTAGTTTTATTACACCTTGATGGTTCGATGGTGGCGATGCCTGAGCATGGCGCAAAGCTATTTTTTGAGGATAAAGAGGTTGGTTATATCGGCACGATGGCCCGTCATTATGAGTTAGGGCCAATTGCACTTGCTGTAGTTAAACGAAATCTTTCACTGGATGCGGTATTAATCGCAGATGGTGTTGCTGCCACGCAAGAGGAGTTAGCACTTCGTTAGAGGAGTTAGGCTTAGCTAATGGAGACCCTAACTACCATCTTATTAATTTTGGCTTCTTTCTCCGTTTCATTTTTCTTAATCTATAAGGGTGTTACTGGGGTTGTTAAAAATATAAATGAGAGTAAAAAATAATGGCATTTACTATTCCAGAGAATTTACATCCTGATCTAATGCCACTTGCTTGGCTAGTTGGCACCTGGCGGGGCAAAGGACGGGGTGAGTATCCAAATGTGCCGGGCTTTCAATACGCTCAAGAGGTTTCCTTTAATCATGATGGACGTCCCTTTTTAAATTACTTCTCTCGCTCTTGGATCATTGATGAAAATGACGAGATCATTCGTCCTGCTGCATCTGAGGTTGGCTTTTGGCGGATAAAAGAAAATAATGTTTTAGAGGTAATCCTTGCTCACAACACCGGTATTGCTGAAGGTTGGGTTGGCGTTGTGCAGGGCGCAAAGATTCAACTGGTAATGGATCAAGGATATTCAGCGCCAAGTGCAAAGATTGTTACATCAGGTGCTCGCCTTTATGGATTAGTAGAAGGTGAATTATTTACCTCATACGACATGGCAGCAGAGGGTCAAACACTTCAAGCACATCTTTGGTCATCATTAGAAAGACAGGCAGAGTAATTAATAAGTTTGCAGGTGAAGTTCTT